>JAAIGF010291366.1_pt1 | contig 35639 bp, 25 predicted proteins | sample 6487441 | NCBI WGS metagenome assembly JAAIGF01 (sample SAMN13974129, study PRJNA590717) | phyllosphere metagenome | biome: pepper field; feature: multiple bacterial spot infested pepper fields; material: pepper leaves; isolation source: leaves from pepper fields | host: Capsicum annuum ...
GGTACCGATAACCACCTGTTTCTGCTGAGCCTGATCAAACAGGGCCTGACCGGCAAAGCGGCGGACGCCGCGCTGGGGCGCGCCAATATCACCGTCAATAAAAATGCTGTACCGGGCGATCCGCAGTCGCCGTTTGTGACCTCCGGCCTGCGCATCGGTGCACCGGTGATCACCACGCGCGGCTTCAGTGAGGAGAACTGCCGCACGCTGGCAGGCTGGATCGCAGACATCCTCGACGTCATGCACAACGAGGAGCAGCTGGAAGTGAAAATTGCGCAGGTGAAGCAGCAGGTGCTGTCGCTGTGTGCAGATTTCCCGGTTTACCGCTAAGCCAGAACGCCCCCGGCCTGCCGCGGGGCGCCGTCTTACCCTCTGTCCATTCGCACACGCGGTATCGTTACGGGAGTAGATAAACATGCAACGCTATTCAGGATTTGGCCTGCTCAGACACAGTCTGAGCTTTCATGAGAACTGGCAGAAGGTCTGGCGCAACCCGACACCGCAGAAACGCTATGACGTGATTATCATCGGCGGCGGCGGTCACGGTCTGGCTACCGCTTACTATCTGGCGAAGGAGCACGGCATCACCAATGTGGCGGTGCTGGAAAAGGGCCATCTCGGCGGCGGCAATATCTGCCGCAACACCACCATCGTCCGCTCCAACTACCTGTGGGATGAGTCCGCCGCGCTCTATGAGCACTCCATGAAGCTGTGGGAAGGCCTGTCGCAGGAGCTGAACTACAACCAGATGTTTTCGCAGCGTGGTGTCTATCACACCTGCCATACGCTGCAGGATCTGCGCACCAATGAGCGGCTGGCTAACGCCAACCGCCTGCAGGGCGTCGACAACGAAATGGTCTATGGCGACCAGCTGCAGCGTGAGATCCCGGCGCTCGACTGCAGTAAAGATGCGCGTTATCCGGTGCTGGGCGCCTCGGTGCAGCGGCGCGGCGGCAACGCCCGTCATGATGCGGTGGCCTGGGGGTATGCCCGCGCAGCCGACAGTCTGGGTGTGGATCTGATCCAGAACTGTGAAGTGATCGATATGGAGATCAGCGACGGCAAGATCACCGGCGTGAAAACCCGCAACCATGGCGTAATCAAAGCCGACCGCGTGGGCTGCGTGACCGCCGGCAACTCCGGCGTGATGGCGAAAATGGCGGGCTTTGAACTGCCGGTGGAGTCGCATCCGCTGCAGGCGCTGGTTTCAGAGCCGATTAAACCTTTCCTGGATACGGTTGTGATGTCCAACCATGTACACGGCTACATGAGCCAGTCTGATAAAGGCGACCTGGTGATTGGTGCCGGCATTGACGGCTGGGTCGGTTATGGTCAGCGCGGATCCTACAGCGTGATTGAGCACACGATCCAGGCGATTGTTGAGCTTTTCCCCTGCACCAGCCGCGTACGCATGAACCGCCAGTGGGGCGGCATTGTTGATACCTGCCCTGACGCCAGCCCTATCCTTTCCGCGACCCCGGTACGCAACCTGTTTTTCAACTGCGGCTGGGGCACCGGCGGCTTCAAAGGCACCCCCGGCTCCGGCAACCTGTTTGCCCACCAGCTGGCGCACGGCACGCCGCATCCGATAGCTGAACCTTTTGCCCTCTCCCGCTTTTATACCGGGGCTCTGGTTGATGAACATGGCGCTGCGGGCGTGGCCCACTAAGGACTTTTAGCATGCTGCACATTTACTGTCCTCACTGCGGTGAGTATCGCGAAGAAGAAGAGTTTCATCCGCGCGGTCAGGCGCATATCGCCCGGCCCGCCAGTCCGGATGCCTGCAGCGACGAGGAGTGGGGAACCTTTCTCTACTTTCGTAAAAACCCGCGCGGCATGCATAACGAACTCTGGGTGCACAGCGCCGGCTGCCGCAAGTTTTTCAACCTGACGCGCGACACGCAGACGTATGAGATCAAACGGGTATACACCCTCGATGAACAGCCTGAAACCGGCGAGCAAGGGTAAGGAGCGCAGAGCATGAGCCAGAAAAATCGCCTGCCGTCCGGCGGCAGAATCAACCGTTCCACCACGCTGAACTTTACCTGGAACGGCCGTCAGTATCAGGGCTACGAAGGCGATACCGTCGCCTCTGCCCTGCTCGCCAACGGTATCGATATTGTCGGACGCAGTTTTAAATACAGCCGCCCGCGCGGCATCGTTGCCGCGGGCGCGGAAGAGCCTAATGCGGTGCTGCAGCTGGGCGCCTCAGAGGCGACGCAGGTGCCCAACGTGCGCGCCACGCAGCAGACGCTCTATGAGGGCCTGGTCTGCTCGGCCACCAACGGCTGGCCCAATGTGGAATCTGACCTGATGGGGCTGGTGGGTAACCTCGGCGGCAAAGTGATGCCGCCCGGCTTTTACTACAAAACCTTTATGTATCCGCAGTCAATGTGGCCGACTTACGAGAAATTTATCCGTAAGGCCGCCGGGCTGGGACGCGCGCCGCGCGAAAAAGATCCTGATATCTACGACGCCATGAATCAGCACTGCGATGTGATGATCGTCGGTGCCGGTCCGGCGGGCCTGATGGCGGCGCTGACCGCCGGCCGCAGCGGCGCACGCGTGATCCTCGCGGATGAGCAAAGCGAACCGGGCGGACACCTGCTCGCCAGCCGCGAACTGATCGAGGGCAAGCCGGCCGCTGACTGGGTGGCTGAGGTGGTGGCTGAGCTGGCCACCATGCCGGAAGTGACGCTGCTGATGCGCGCGACGGTGAACGGCTATCACGATCATAATTTCCTCACCATTAATGAGAACCGCACCGATTACCACGGCGACCGCGCGGCGGCCGGACAGGTACGCCAGCGCATGCACCGCGTGCGGGCGCACTGGGTGGTGCTTGCCACCGGCGCGCAGGAGCGCCCGCTGGTCTTCAGCCATAACGATGTGCCCGGCTGCATGATCCCCTCCGCCATCTCCGTCTATATCAACCGCTACGGCGTGGTGCCCGGCAATCAGCTGGTGCTGATGACCACGAACGACAGCGCCTATCAGACCGCGCTGGACTGGGCCGATGCCGGGCGCGAAGTGGTGGCCGTAGTGGATACCCGCGCCGCCACCAAAGGCGAGCTGGCCGCCGCCGTGCGCCGCCGCGGCATTCGGGTAATTAGCGGCAGCGCGGTGATCGACGTGCAGGGTAAAAAGCGCGTCAGCGGCGTCACTATTGCCGCCATCGATAAAAAAGGCGACGCCCTCACCGGTAAGCCCTTTACCCTCTCCTGCGATACCGTCGCCAGCTCCGGTGGCTGGAGCCCGGTGATCCACCTCGCCGGACATACCGGCAGCCGTCCGGTCTGGAACAATGAAGTGATTGGCTTTCTGCCCGGCCCGACCGCGCAGCAGCAGCTGACGGCGGGCGGCATCAACGGCCGCTACGCGCTCGACAATGTGCTGCAGGAAGGGATCAAAGCGGGTCAGGATGCCGTACTGCAACTCGGCCTGACGCCGGTTGAGGTCGCCCTGCCCGAAGTGAAAAAGTGGATTGAGCATCCGCCCGCCGCGCTGTTTCATATTCCGCACACCAAACCGATCAGCCGCGCGCCAAAGCAGTTTGTTGACTATCAGAATGATGTCACAGCGGCCGGCATTGCGCTGGCAACGCGCGAAGGATTTGAGGCGATTGAGCATATCAAGCGCTATACGGCGATGGGGTTTGGTACCGATCAGGGAAAGCTCGGCAACATCAACGGTATGGCGATTGCCGCCAAAGTAACGGGCAAAACCATTCCCGAGACCGGGACCACGGTGTTCCGTCCGAACTATACCCCGATCGCTTTTGGCGCTATCGCGGGGCGTAACTGCGGCGAGCTGTTCGATCCCAAACGCTTTACCGCGATGCATAAGTGGCACGTGCAGCAGGGGGCGAAATTTGAAGATGTTGGCCAGTGGAAGCGTCCGTGGTACTACCCGCGTCCGGGTGAAACCATGCAGCAGTCGCTGGATCGCGAATGCCGCGCGGTGCGCAGCGGCGTCGGCATCCTCGATGCCTCTACCCTCGGCAAAATTGATATTCAGGGCAAAGATGCGCGCGAATTCATCAGCCGCGTCTATACCAACGCCTGGGCTAAACTCGGCGTCGGCAAGTGCCGCTACGGCCTGATGTGCGGTGAAAGCGGCATGGTGTTTGATGACGGCGTAACCTCCTGTCTCGCAGAGAACCACTTTCTGATGACCACCACCACCGGCGGCGCGGCGCACGTTATGGAGTGGCTGGAACTCTACCACCAGACCGAGTGGCCGGAGCTGGAGGTGTTCTTCACCAGCGTAACCGATCACTGGGCGACCATGACCATTTCCGGTCCGGAGAGCCGCAACCTGCTGGCGGAACTCTGCAGCGATGTGTCGCTGGATAAAGAGACCTTTAAGTTCATGGACTGGCAGGAAGGCACGGTCGCTGGCGTACCGGCGCGTATCTTCCGCATCTCGTTTACCGGTGAGCTCTCGTTTGAGATCAACGTGCAGGCAAACTACGGCCTTGCGGTCTGGGAGAAGCTGTTTGAGCACGGCGCGAAATATGATCTGACGCCGTACGGCACGGAGACCATGCACATTCTGCGGGCGGAGAAAGGTTTTATTATTGCAGGTCAGGATACGGATGGCTCGGTGACGCCGCACGATCTCAATATGGGCTGGTGCGTCGCCGATTCAAAGCCGTTCAGCTATATCGGCAAGCGCGGTATGGCGCGGGCAGACTGCGTGCGCGAGCAGCGTAAACAGCTGGTCGGCCTGAAAACGCGCGATCCGCTGGTGGTCCTGCCGGAAGGCGCGCAGGCGGTCGCTAATCCGCAGCAGCCGGTGCCGATGGATCTGCTGGGCCACGTCAGCTCCAGCTACTGGAGCGCCAACCTGAACCGCAGTATCGCAATGGGCTTTATCAAAGGCGGACTGCAGCGTATGGGCGAAACCGTGTTTTATCCGCTGGCAGATGGCCGCGTGGTGGAAGCGGAAATCTGCAGCCCGGTCTTTATCGATCCGAAAGGAGAACGTCAACATGTCTGAAACCCTCTTACCTGAAACCAAACCCGCAGAGGCCGTCAGACAGGTCGCGGTAATGAACCAGAGTGCGCCGCAGGTGCGCGCCGAGTCGCCGCTGCACCATGCCGATCGCGGTAACGTCACTGCCAGCCAGTCGCAGCAGGCGGGCGTTGAACTGCGTGAGCTGGCGCTGCGCGGGCATCTGGTGCTGCGCGGTTCGCAAAACAGCGCGAGCTTTATGCAGGGCTGCCTGACGGTATTAGGCCTGCCGCTGCCCACCGCGCCGCTGACCTCCGCCGAAGATGGCGATATCTCCGTGCGCTGGCTGAGCCCCGATGAGTGGCTGGTGGTACTGCCGATGGATCAGCTGTTCCCGGTGGAGAAAGCGCTGCGCGCTGAAATTACTGGTCACTTTTCGGTGGTGAACGTCAGCGGCGGACAGACCATTCTGGCGCTCTCCGGTAAACACGCGGTCGATGTACTGAAAAAGAGCACGGTGCTTGACCTGCATCCGTCACAGTTTCCCGTCGGCAAAGTTGCCGGATCGGTGTTTGCGAAGAGCAGCGCGCTGATCCGCCGCACCGGTCCGGAAAGCTGGGAGCTGGTGATCCGCCGCAGCTTTGCAGAGTACATCTGGCTCTGGCTGCGGGATGCCAGCCGCGAATATGGGCTGAAGATCACCGCGTAATATCCGGCCGTGCCGGCTCTCTCTCCACCGGCACGCCTTTCCCTTATTATCAGGAGTCGCCTATGAGCGTGCTGCCCGATTCATGGATTTTTACCGCCAGCTGCCCGAGTAAATTAGGCACGGTGGATGTCGTGACCCGGTTTATGGCGGAATCGGGTCACTATATTAATGAGATCCATTCGTTCGACGACCGCGTCAGCCACCACTTTTTTATCCGCGTCGCTTTCTCACCCGCTGCGCACTTCAGTACCGATATATTTCGCGATAATTTTACGCCGCGCGTAACTCCGTTTGAGATGCAGTGGCAGCTTACCCCGCCGCAGCATCGTGAACGCGTGGCTATTCTGGTCTCTAAATTTGATCACTGCCTGAACGATCTGTTATTCCGGCATCGCACCGGACAATTATCTATTGATGTGCCGCTGATTATTTCCAACCATCCCGATCTCTGCTCCCTGGCGGAATGGCACGGCATCCCCTGGTACCACCTGCCGGTAAATAATGCGAATCGCGCAGAACAGGAAGCGCAGATTCTCGCTCTGCTGGAACAATATAATATCGACCTGGTGGTTCTGGCACGTTACATGCAAGTTCTTTCACCGCGGATGTGTGAAAAGCTCGACGGTAAAGCCATTAATATTCATCACTCTCTGCTGCCGGGATTTAAAGGCGCGCGTCCTTATCATCAGGCGTGGGAGAAAGGGGTCAAAATGGTCGGTGCCACGGCGCACTACGTTAATAATGATCTGGATGAGGGACCCATTATTACGCAGGGTATTCAGAGCGTGGATCACGCGCTCTATCCCGACGATCTTATCAGCCGCGGCCAGGATATTGAACGCGTCACGCTATTTAACGCGGTGCGTTATCACGTCGAGAAACGCGTATTTTTAAGCGGCAAGCGCACGGTGGTATTTAGTTAGCCGGTGCAGTGTTGAATATAAATGTGCAGCCAATGCACCCGCAGGCTGCACGCTTTTAGCTTTTTGCGGAAAACAGGGTAATCAGGGATTGATCACGACCTTCAGCGTTAAATAAAACAGAACCTGGCCTGATAGCAGCGCCGGTTTTTAACAACAACACGTAAGTCGCGAGGAAATCACTATGGCGGATTCCAGAGATCCGATGACGCCTGATGGCGAAGTATCGCCCTATGATACTGACTATCAGGTAGGCCAGGATAATATTATCGTGAACGTCGGGCCATTTGGTCTGGATATTCACAACCGGGTATTTGCGATATCCGGCATCGCCGTAATTCTATTCGTTATATTAACTCTGGCGTTTCAGAGTGATGTTGCCCCGCTGTTCAAAGGCATGCTGAGCTGGCTTACCACTAAACTCGACTGGTTTTTCATTGGCGCAGGCAATATTTTTGTCATCATCTGTCTGGGACTGGTTTTCTCACCGCTGGGCAAGGTGCGGCTCGGCGGCACCCTCGCCCGTCCCGATTACAACTACGTCACCTGGTTCTCGATGCTGTTTGCCGCCGGCATGGGTATCGGCCTGATGTTTTACGGCGTCTCTGAGCCGCTGTCGCATTTCTCCAGCGCGATAGGCGGCACGGCCACTGAAAATGGCGTGCGTACCGACTGGGCGCCGCTGGGCGGTGCGAGTGGATCAGCAGAAGAGGCTACGCGGCTGGCCATGGCGGCTACGATTTTCCACTGGGCGCTCCATCCGTGGGCGATCTATGCGGTTCTTGCCCTGGGACTGGCCCTCTTCACCTTTAACAAAGGCCTGCCGCTGACTATCCGGTCACTCTTTTATCCGCTGCTGGGTGACGCCGTATGGGGCTGGCCCGGTCATCTGATCGATATCCTTGCCGTGCTGGCCACGCTGTTTGGCCTCGCTACCTCGCTCGGGCTGGGTGCCTCGCAGGCGGCGTCCGGACTGAATTTCCTGTTTGATGTACCGCTGGGACAAACCACGCAGATTGTACTGGTGATCGCGATTACCGCTATTGCCACCTTTTCTGTGGTCGCCGGGCTGGACGCCGGGGTGCGGCGCTTATCAGAAGCGAACATGATCCTCGCCGGTCTGCTGCTGCTGTTTATTATCGTGGTCGGCCCGACCATGCTGCTGTTTAGCGGCTTTTTCTCTAACCTCGTCTCCTATATTGAGTTCCTGCCCGCGCTCTCCAATCCGGTCTCCCGTCCAGACAGCAATTTTGCCGCCGGCTGGACCTCCTTCTACTGGGCGTGGTGGATCTCCTGGTCACCGTTTGTCGGCATGTTTATCGCGCGTATTTCACGTGGTCGCACGGTACGGGAGTTTATCATCTCCGTGCTGCTGGTCCCGTCACTGGCGTGTGTACTGTGGATGACGGTACTGGGCGGCACCACTATCCATCAATATTTTACTGAGGGATATCAGAGTATTGCTGATGCCATTCTGCCGCTGCAGCTCTTTACCATGCTCGACACGCTACCGCTGGCAAAAATCACCTGCGTGGTCGCCATCATTCTGGTGGTGGTGTTCTTTGTCACCTCAGCTGACTCCGGCACGCTGGTGATCGATATCATCGCCTCCGGCGGTAAAATTGAATCCCCGACTGCGCAACGCGTATTCTGGTGCGTGTTTGAAGCGCTGGTCGCCATCGTACTGATCCTCGGCGGCGGGCTGGATGCCCTGCAGGCAATGGTGGTCTCCACCGGATTGCCTTTTGCACTGGTGCTGCTGGTCGCATCGGTCGCCGTTGTAAAGGGATTGCTCTCTGAGCCACGCCCGACGCGCCCGGCTCCCGCTGTGCGCAATCAATAGCACGCACGCAGGCGGATAGCCGGCCAGGCTATCCGCCGCTGCAGGTGCAGGAAGGGAGATCGCTATGCAGGCCGGACATCAGGAAATCATCGATTTTATTCAGCGCTACCCGCCGTTTAACACCCTGCCGCTGACGGCGCTGGCGCGGATCGCAGCCACCCTTGAGGTGAGCTATTACAAAGCCGGCACGCCGATCCTCACCTTTGGTCAGCAGGTTGACGCCTGGTATCTCATCCGCAGCGGCGCAGTGGAGATCTATCGCCGCAACGGCGACCTCTATAATCGCCTCAGCGCCGGCGGCTATTTTGGTGAGTTCGGCTTATTGCGCGAGAACAGCGTGCGCTTTCCGGTTACCGCCCTGGAAGATACGCTGACCTATCTGATTCCCGCCCCGATTTTTAATGAGCTGTTCAGCAAATATGAAGAGTTTGCCGACCTGGTAGAGGTGGAAGATCGCACCCGGCTGCGGCAGACCGTGGCGCGTACCGAAGAGGCGAGCGGCCTGATGACGTCGCGCATCGAGGCGCTAATCAGCCGGCCACCGGTGACCATCGACAGCCGCGCCACGGTGTGTGAAGCCGCACAGAAAATGAGTAAAGAGGGCGTCTCATCCCTGCTGATTGTGACCCCGGAGGCGGATGGGGAGCGTTCCCAAACGCTGGCTGGGATCGTCACGGATAAAGATCTGCGCGACCGGGTAATTGCCCGCGGCCTGAGCTTCGATACGCCAGTCGCGACAATTATGACCGGGCAGCTGACCCACGTCAGTCACCACCAGCTGGTGTTTGAAGCGATGCTCATCATGATGCAGCACAACATACATCATCTGCCGGTGCTGAAGCAGGATCTGCCGGTAGGAGTGATTTCCCAGTCAGATATTATCCGCTATGAGTCACAAAACAGCCTGTTTCTCGTCAGCCGCATTTTTCACTGCAACAGCATCAGTGAGCTGAGCACGCTGAAAAATGAGGTACGCGCCTGCTTTAGCCGCATCGTGCGTGAAGACGCCAATTCGCAGATGACGGGCCGCGCCATGGCGGTGATTGGACGCAGTTTTACGCAGCGGCTGCTGGCGCTGGCTGAAGCGGAGCTGGGGCCGCCGCCGGTGCCCTACTGCTTTATCACGCTGGGGTCGATGGCGCGCCAGGAGCAGCTGCTGGTCACCGACCAGGATAACGCACTGATCCTCGACAACCGGTATGATGCATCCCGCCATGAAGCCTATTTTATGGCGCTGGCGCGCCGCGTCTGTGACGGCCTGGCGGCGTGCGGCTATCACTACTGCAGCGGCAACATCATGGCCACTAACGGCCGCTGGCGGCAGCCGCTGGCCGTCTGGGAAGGATACTTTGATGAGTGGATCGACACCCCTTCCCCGCAGACATTGCTCGACAGCGCAATCTTCTTCGATCTTGATGCCGTCTGGGGCCAGCTGGCGTGGGGCGAGCAGCTGAATAAACGCATTACGCATAAAGTCCGGCACAACTCGCGCTTTCTCGCCTGCATGGCGCGCAACGCGCTGCTGCGCAAACCGCCGCTGGGGTTCTTTAAAAATTTTGTCATGGAGCCTTCCGGTCAGCATACGCAGTCTATCGATATGAAACGGCGCGGCACCGCGCCGCTGGCGGATCTGATCCGCGTGCACGCGCTGGCGGCCGGTTCAGCCGCTCGCAACTCGTTTGATCGGCTGCAGGATATTATGCAAACCGACCTGCTGCCGCACGGACGCGGTCAGGATCTGCGCGATGCGCTGGAGTTTATCTCGATGGTGCGTATCCGCCATCAGGCGCAGGACGTGGAGAGCGGTCAGGAGCCGGATAACCGCATTGAACCGCTTAATCTTTCTGAGTTCGAACGCAAAAATCTCAAAGATGCGTTTCAGATCCTGAGCAACGCACAAAAATTTCTCAAATACCGCTATCAGCCAGGCCGGAAAGTGTGAGGTAAACATGCTGCACATCAGTAAACAGCTGCTGCGTTCCGCCCCCGCGCCCGCGCCGCATGCGGGAGTCGCGCCCGCGTGGCCCGCGCTGCTGGCGCAGCAGGCCGCGACGGCACGCCATCCGGCGCTGCAGCACTACTACCGGGCGGGCGTACCGGACGCGGCGACGCCGATCGGCGAGGTGCCGCTGCTGGCAATGGATTTTGAAACCACCGGGCTGAATACCCGGCGCGACGATATTGTCAGTATCGGCCTTATCCCTTTCAGCCTGACGCGTATCCGGCTGAGTGAAAGCGCACACTGGATCCTCAACCCGCGGGCCGACTTGCGCCATGAATCAGTGGTGATCCACGGCATCACCCACGCGACGGTCGCGCAGGCGCCCGACCTGAGCGAGCGGCTGCTGAAGCTGCTGACGATGATGGCGGGTCGCGTCATGGTGGTGCACCATCGCGGCATTGAGCAGCATTTTCTGAACGCGGCGCTGCAGCGGCGCATCGGAGAGGGCATTATTTTCCCCTGTATCGACACGCTGGCGCTGGAGGGGCTGCTCTGTCAGCACGCGCCGCTCAGCCGGCTGAAGAGACTCTGGCGCGGCAGGTCACGCCCCTCGCTCTGCCTGCCGGAGAGCCGGGCGCGCTATCATCTGCCGCACTACCCGGCCCATAACGCGCTGACGGATGCGCTGGGCTGTGCCGAGCTGCTGCAGGCGCAGTGTGCCCACCATTTTCCGCCGCAGACGCCTTTGCGTGAGTTATGGTGCTGAGCCAGCCGCTTTTGCCACCATACGCCGGTAGTTATGCAGCCACTTGCCGCTATTGAGCCGCCACCAGAAGCAGAGACCGCGCACCGTCCAGTCCAGGAACATGCCAAGCCACACGCCGATCACCCCCATGCCCAGTTCGATGCCCAGCAGGTAGCCTGCCACCACGCGAGCGCCCCACATGCTGAACATTGATACAAACATGGTATAGCGCGCATCGCGGGCGCCTTTCAGTCCGGCAGGCAGCACCCAGGAGGCGGTCCAGATCGGCATAAACGCGGCGTTGAGCCAGATCAGATGTTTCGTGACTTCAATCACTTCCGGGTCGCGGGTATAGAAGCGCGCCAGCGTACCCGCCAGCGGCACGGTGATCAGCGCCAGCGTACAAAGCCCGATCATCGCCAGCCAGAACACATGCCTGATCTGCCGCTCCGCCTGCATCACCTGATTCCGGCCCAGACGCTTGCCGGTAATAATGGTAGAGGCCGAACCCAGCGCGTTGCCCGGCAGGTTAATCAGCGTGGCGATAGAAAAGGCGATAAAGTTGCCGGCGATTTCATTGGTGCCCATACCGGCGACAAAGATCTGCGTCAGCAGCTTACCGCCGTTAAACAGCACGGACTCAATACTCGCCGGCACCCCGATGCCCAGCACCTCCATCAGAATGGCGCGATCCCAGCGGCGGAAGTAGCTGCTGAGCGTAAGCTTTAGCGCCGGGCTGATACCGCGCCAGAGCGCATAGAGCACCGCCAGCGCCCCGATATAGCGCGAAATCGTCAGCCCGAGGCCCGCCCCGACGAAGCCCATCCCTTCCCAGCCCAGCGCGCCATAAATCAGCACGCTACTGATCATGATGTTCAGGATATTCATGCCGCCGTTGATCAGCATCGGGATTTTGGTGTTGCCCGCCCCGCGCAGGGCGCCGCTGCCGATCAGCGCAATCGCCGCCGCCGGGTAGCTCCAGGCGGAGGTCTGCAGGTAGCTCAGCGCCAGCTGTTTGACCTGCGGATCGGCGCTGCCGGCGATAACGTCGATAATCAGGTGTCCCCAGAACTCTATCGCCAGCGCCAGTACCAGCGCCAGCACGGTCATCAGCCCCAGCGACTGCCGGGTGGCGGCGCGGGCGCGTTTACCGTTACGGCGCGCCAGGCTAAACGCCACCACCACCGTGGTGCCGAGATCGATAGCGGCAAAAAAGGAGATGATCACCATGTTGAAGCTGTCTGCCAGCCCGACACCCGCCATCGCCTCTTTGCCCAGCCAGCTGACCAGAAACGTGCTCAGCACGCCCATCAGCATTACGCAGAGGTTTTCAATAAAGATAGGGATCGCCAGCGGCGCGATCTCACGCCACAACAGCGTGCGGTACATCCGGCGCCGCGGATACCACGCCGTATTACGCACCGCCCGCATTACTGCCACACCGGGATTTTGCAAGAGAGTACCAAATCACTTTGGATAAGAGAGGAGAGGTAATGATGATAGGCGCCCGGCGATTATGCAAAGTCTTTGCAGCGGCCATTTAATCATTATTACAAACTTTTTATTTCTGCCCGCTTTGCGCAGCCACGTTAATTTCTGTACGCAATAATTACGCTGGCATAGCGTCACAGATTCTTAATTATATCAGCCGGTTTATCCGCTATGCTCTGCTCAACCTGATCCATTTTCCTGAAGGAGAATCTATGCAAACACAACGGAACGGATTGACTGCCCATCAGGCACTGGATGAACTGGAGCGCTGCTACGATGCGGCGGTTGAGGCGCTGCGCAACGCTATCCGCGACTTCACTGAACAGGGTACGCTGCCCGACGCAGAGCAGCGGCAGCAGGGGCTGTTTGTCTATCCGGAGCTGCGCCTGACCTGGCAGGGAGAGGGTCCGCAGCAGAACCGCACCCGCGCCTGGGGCCGCTTTACCCATACCGGCCGCTACAGCACCACCATCACCCGTCCTGCGCTGCTGCGCCACTATCTCAGCGAGCAGCTGCAGATGATTGAGAAAGAGTATGAGGTGCTGATTGAAGTGGGGCCGTCGCAGCAGGAGATCCCCTACCCTTACGTGATTGACGGCTCGGATCTGTCGCTGGACCGCTCAATGAGCGCCAGTATTGCCCGCCACTTTCCGACCACCGAGCTGTCGCAGATTGGCGATGAAACCGCTGATGGCCTGTTCAACGCCGATGCCCGCTTCCCGCTCTCCCACTTTGACGCGCTGCGCACCGACTTCTCGCTGGCGCGTCTGCGCCACTACACCGGTACGGCAGTGGAACACTTCCAGCCTTTCGTACTGTTTACCAACTACACCCGGTACGTCGATGAGTTTGTGCGCTGGGCGATAGAACAGGTGCAGGATCCCGCCACGCCGTATGACAGCCTCGCCTGCGCCGGTGATGTGGTGATCACGGCGGAAACGGCCGATCCTGCGGCGATGATGTCCGATCTGGCGTGGAAAAAGCACCAGATGCCCGCCTGGCATCTTACCTCGCCTAACCGGCGCGGGATTACGCTGGTCAATATTGGTGTGGGCCCTTCGAATGCCAAAACGATCTGCGATCACCTAGCGGTAACGCGTCCGCACGCCTGGCTGATGATTGGCCACTGCGGCGGCCTGCGCGAAAGTCAGAACATTGGCGACTATGTGCTGGCGCACGCCTACCTGCGTGATGACCATGTGCTCGACAGCGTGCTGCCGCCGGATATTCCGGTACCCAGCATCGCCGAAGTGCAGCGTGCGCTCTATGACGCAACCAAGTCAGTGAGCGGCATGCCGGGTGAAGAGGTTAAACAGCGGCTGCGTACCGGTACGGTGGTGACCACAGACGATCGTAACTGGGAGCTGCGCTACGCCGCTTCCGCGCTGCGTTTCAACCTGAGCCGCGCCGTGGCGGTGGATATGGAGAGCGCGACCATCGCGGCGCAGGGCTACCGCTTCCGCGTGCCTTACGGCACGCTGCTGTGCGTATCGGATAAACCGCTGCACGGTGAGATCAAGCTGCCGGGTCAGGCGAATCGCTTTTATGAAGGGGCCATCTCTGAGCATCTGCAGATTGGCATCTGTGCGGTAGAGCTGCTGCGCGCCGAGGGCGATAAGCTGCACTCCCGCAAGCTGCGCACCTTTAATGAGCCGCCGTTCCGCTAACGCACCGGCCAGCCATTATCAGCAGGGAAGCCCGTCCGGGCTTCCCTTTTTTCATCAGGCGCTGAGCCAGCCCAGCTTGATGACAAACAGCAGCGAGAGGATCACCAGTGCGCTATTCACTTCACGGGCGCGGCCGCTCAGCAGCTTAACAACGGTCCAGGTAATGAAACCAAAGGCGATGCCGTTCGCAATTGAGTAGGTCAGCGGCATGGTCAGCGCCGTTACCGTTACCGGTGCCGCCGTCGTCACATCTTTCCAGTCGATTTCCGCCAGGCCCGATGCCATCAGCACGGCGACGAACAGCAGCGCCGGGGCGGTGGCCCAGACCGGTACGCTACCCGCCAGCGGCGAGAAGAACAGGCTCAGCAGAAACAGCACGGCCACCACAATGGCCGTCAGGCCGGTGCGTCCGCCGGCGCTGACGCCAGCCGCAGATTCCACATAGCTGGTGGTGGTTGAGGTACCGAGCAGTGAGCCAAACAGCGCAGCCGCGCTGTCAGCAATCAGTGCGCGCCCCATTTTTGGCACGTTGCCCTGCTCATCCGCCAGACCTGCGCGTTTGGTTACGCCCAGCAGGGTGCCGGTATTATCAAACACATCAACAAACAGAAAGGCAAAAATAACGCTTACCAGCCCCACATTAAAGGCGCCGGCAATATCGAGCTGCATAAAGGTAGGCGCGATTGAAGGCGGCGCGGAGAAGACGCCGCCAAACGGCGTCAGGCCGATGCCCATAGAGATAAAGGTCACCACCAGAATGCCAATCAGCACCGCGCCGGTCACGCGGCGCGCTTCCAGTACCACGATGATAAAAAAGCCGAGCAGCGCCAGCAGCGGCCCTGGTTTGGTCAGATCGCCCAGCCCGACCAGCGTCGCCGGGTTATCCACTACAATACCGGCCCCTTCCAGCGCAATCAGCGCCAGGAACAGGCCGATACCGGCGGCGATGCCGGCGCGCAGGGGCAGGGGGATGCTGGCAATAATCCACTCGCGGATTTTAAAGATCGAGAGCGCAAAGAAGATCACCGCCGACAGAAACACCGCGCCCAGCGCAATCTGCCAGGTGTAGCCCATATGCAGCACCACGGTGTAGGTAAAGAACGCGTTCAGCCCCATGCCGGGTGCCAGCGCAATCGGATAGTTAGCAATCAGTCCCATCAGAATTGAGCCGATCGCCGCCGCCAGGCAGGTCGCCACAAACACCGCCCCTTTATCCATGCCGGTCGCGCCCAGAATAGAGGGGTTAACAAACAGGATATAGGCCATGGCGAGGAAAGTGGTGATCCCCGCCACGATCTCCGTGCGCACGGTGGTGTTGTGCGCTTTAAGCTTAAACAGTTTCTCTAACATCATTTTCTCTCATGAGCGGAGACGCAGCGGCTGCGCGTTCTCACTGGCCAAAGTGGTTAACAGCTGATCGTTGTTGCTGAAAGCGAGCCTGCCGGACGTGAGGTGCCCCCTCCGCTTTCCCCTGTCCTGATAGCAATTGCTGTGCCATCTCCTGCGCAATCGTTTACGTTTTCCGTTGCGCATCCGGTTAAGAAAAGTCTGAACCAGAAAGAGGCGCGATTATGGTGCATTGCCCCGCTGCTGCGCAATCGTTTTCCTTGCTGCCCTATAAAGCGCGATAATTTTGCGGTGCCGCACGCTTTCGCGTTCTGCCTGGCGATATCGCTCACGTTTCTGCTGCACGATTCAGCAGGCTAAAAACAGCAGGTTATAGTGCCTTTACTCTCTGCATGATAACGAGGCCGCGCCATGAAGCCCGCGATACTGATCGTTGACGATGATCGTGCCATCTGCGAACTGCTGCACGATGTCTTAAGTGAGCACGTTTCCGCCGTGTATCGCTGCCACCTCGGGCGCGATGTTCAGGCGCTGCTGACGCAGCATCCGGATATTTCGCTGGTGATGCTCGATATGATGCTGCCGGATACGAACGGGCTGCTGGTTCTGCAGCAGATCCAGCGTGAGCGGCCGGATGTGCTGGTGATCATGCTGACCGGAATGGGCTCGGAAGCGGAGATGGTGGTGGGCCTGGAAATGGGTGCCGATGACTATATCGCTAAACCCTTTAATCCGCGCGTGGTCGTGGCGCGCGCGCGCGCCGCACTGCGCCGCAGCGGCAGGCAGGATGAACCAGACGCTGTTATCCCTGCGGGCTGGCAGTTCAACGGCTGGCAGCTGGATGAGGTGCGCTGCCAGCTGCTGAATCCGCAGCGTGAAAGCGTGCCGCTGACGCAGGGGGAATATACGCTGCTGCGCGCGCTGGTCGCACACGCCCGCAAAGTGTTAACCCGCGACCAGCTGCTGGAGCTGACGCACAGCGAAACGCTGGATGTCTTTGACCGTACTATCGACGTGCTGATCATGCGGCTGCGGCGCAAAATCGAAGCTAACCCGCATCAGCCAAACCTTATCCGCACCATTCGCGGCCTCGGCTATGTATTTTCAGCTGACGTGGTGCGTCCGGCAGCGCGCGTATCGCAGATCGCCTGATCCATCCAGCGCTGCATCTCCGGCAGCGGCCGGATCCCATCCAGCGCGTTCGCCGCGCGCAGGTTAAAGCAGGCGCAGGTGTGCGCCAGCTGCAGCGTGGCTGACAGCGTAAAGCCCTCGTGGCTGGCGTACAGCACGCCGGCGCAGAAAGCGTCACCCGCTCCCACGCTGCCGACAATGTCGCTGGCATTCAGCCGCCACGCCGGCTGCCAGCACGCCTCACCGCCCCTTTCTGTCCCCCACGCCCCTTCCGGCGCGTGGATCACCACGCGCTGACGCACCCCCTGCTGCAGCAGCCACGCGCCCGCGGCAGCAAACGTCTCCGGCGATGCCAGCCCGGCGCCGTGCCGCAGCGGGATACCGGTCAGCGCCGCCGCCTCCAGCTCATTAATGATTAAATAGTCGAGCCAGCGCAGCGCCGGCAGCACCAGGCTGCGGTGATCGCCGGCGCGCGAGACCAGATCGAGCGAGGTCAGATAGCCGCGCTGCTGCATCTGCGCCAGCAGCCGCGCGCTGCGCGTGCCGAACTGCGCGTCGGGCCGGTCAAGCTGGTCGAGCAGCAGCAGATAGCCGAGGTGAAAAATGCGGTGCGGAGTAGTAAGGTCGCGGAAATGCGCCACATCAAGCAGCGCGCTGGCGCCGCGCGCGTGAAAAAAGGTGCGCTGACCATCCGGCGCGGTCATTACCTGCGTCATGGCAGTGGCCGCCGCGCGGGTGCGCGTTACGCCGCGGCAATCCACCCCCTCCTCGCGCAGTCGCTGCAGCAGATAGTCACCGTCCGCATCCTCGCCCGTGATACCGGCAGCCGCCAGCGGTAAACCTGACTGCATGCGCGCCAGCGTCAGGAGCACATTCGGCACCGCGCCGCCGCTGCAGCGCTCGCGCGCCACGATTTCGGTCAGCCAGCCCTGATCCGGCCAGTGCGTAATGCGCTGGACATGATCGACCAGCAGAGTACCGGCGGCCAGAATGCCGCTGCGTGCCGTCATCTCAGGCGCGTCCGCTGCTGCCGAAAATCTGCATCTGCTGCGCGACCACGCGGCTGATATTGCGCTCCACCGCCATAAGCAGCTCAGCAAAGCTGTCATAGCGGGCGTCGCGCTGATCCATCTGCGTTTCTATTGCGTCCAGCGCCGCCTGGGACATGCCGGTGTAGAAGTTGATTTTATGAATGCCGAGCGTAATGGCGCGGCGGAAATCGGCGTCGCTAATCCCTGAGCCGCCGTGCAGCACCAGCGGAATATCTGCCGCGCTGCGGATCGCTGCCAGCCGGTCAAAATCGAGGCGCGGTTCGCCTTTATATTTACCGTGTGCGTTACCGATCGCCACCGCCAGGCAGTCGATGCCGGTACTCTGCACAAAGTCAGCCGCCAGCGCCGGATCGGTAAATTTTGCGCTGTCCGCTTCACCGGTCAGCGCCCCGCCCTCGTCGCCTCCCACCGCGCCTAGCTCCGCTTCGACCGAGACGCCCACCGCATGACAGAGTTTTACGACCTCCTGCGTCTGACGCACATTCTCGTCATAGCTCAGCCCGGAGCCGTCAAACATCACCGAGGTAAAGCCCAGGCGCACCGCCTGCACCACCGCCTCGAAATGCAGACCGTGATCGAGATTGAGCACCACCGGAATCGCGTGCCGCGCCGCCTCGCAGCGAATCGCCGCGACCAGGTGATCGAGGCTGACATACTTAAAGTGCACCTCTGCAAGGTTGATGATAAAGGGTGAACGCTGCTGCTCCGCTGCCTGAAACAGCGCGCGCAGAAAGTGGGTATCGAGGACGTTAAATGCGCCCAGCGCGTAGCCGTGCTGCTGCGCATGGGCCAGCCCCTGCGCCAGAGATATCAGTGCCATGAAGTGCTCCCGTCACGTGAGGGGTAATGGAGGCTGCGGCGGCCAGGCAACATACCTGCCGCCGCAGCCCTCTCCTGCAGGCAGGAAAGGGATGACGACCGGAAAATCTGCCGCGTTATTTCACTGTCCAGCCTTTGTAACTGCTCACGTTGTCGCGATCGATCATCGTCACCGGGATCAGCACCGGTTTGTCGGGAGCAGACTTGCCTTGCAGTATGTTGTAACCAATTTCCACCGCTTTCTCCGCCATCACCTGCGGGTCCTGCGCCGGGGTCGCCACAAACAGCGAGCCTTTACGCTTCAGCGCCTCTTCCCCGTCCGGTGAACCATCGACCCCTACAATAAAGAATTCGCTGCGCTGCGCCTGTTTGGCCGCCAGGTCGGCGCCGATTGCGGTCGGATCGTTGATAGCAAACACGGCGTCGATTTTCGGATTAGCGGAGAGCAGACCGGTCATCACCTCCAGCCCGCCTTCGCGGCTGCCTTTAGCGTTCTGGTTGTAAGAGAGCAGCTTAATATCGGGGTGCGTCTTCAGCTCGCTCATGCAGCCTTCGACACGGTTCTGCACCGCCGAAACCGGCGGTCCGTTGATGATCACCACGTTGCCCTTCGCCTTCAGCCGGTCAGAGATATATTTACACGCCATCGCGCCTGCCTGGGTGTTATCCGAGGTAATGGTGGCGTTAGCGCCATCTGCGGCCACGTCCACCGCCACCACGACGATGCCGGCGTCGCGCGCCCGCTTCACCGCTGGCGCAATGCCTTTGGAGTCGGCGGCGTTGAGAATGATCATATCGACTTTGGCGGCGATAAAGTTATCGATCTGTCCCACCTGCTGACCGAGATCGTAGCCGCTGGAGACCAGCGTCACGTTGACCTTGTCACCTGCCAGCTCGCGGGCTTTCAGCTCGGCACCTTTGGTGATCTGCACAAAGAACGGGTTGGCCAGATCGCCTACGGTCACCCCTATCGATTTCAGCTCTTTTGCCTGTACCAGCGGCGCGCTCAGCAGCGTGGCGGCCAGCAGTCCGGTTACAATCGGATTAAAACGCATAGTTGATGTTCTCCTGCTTTTTTTATTGTCAGCGGTCCGCGGGATCGCCACCTGGAAATGTTCTGCCGGCCTTCAGCTGACGTGATGACGGGTACGGTATTTATCGATTAACACGGCGACGATGATCACGCCGCCTTTGATCACCAGTTGCCAGAAGTAGGAGACGCCCATCAGCGTCATGCCGTTGTTGAGCGTGGCGATAATCAGTGCGCCAATCAGCGTGCCGGTGATGGTGCCGATACCGCCGACAAAGCTGGTGCCGCCGAGGATCACCGCAGCAATCGCATCCAGCTCATAGCCCACGCCAAGGTTGCCGTTGGCGCTGTAGAGTCGTGAGGCGCTCATCAGCCCCCCCAGCCCGGAGAGCAGACCGCTCATGGCGTAGACAAAAATCAGCACCGCGCCGACTTTGATCCCGGTCAGACGGGCCGCCTGCATATTGCCGCCCACCGCATAGATATGGATGCCTAAAGTGGTACGGCGCAGAATGAACCAGCAGAGCGCGATAACCGCAAAGGCGATGATGATCAGCCACGGCACCGGCCCGAGATAGCCGTTGCCTATCCACTCAAAATTGATGCTGGAGTTAATGACCGTTGTGCCGTCAGCCAGCAGATAGGCGGCCCCGCGCAGGGCGGTATAGGTGCCAAGCGTGACGATAAACGGTGGCAGCCCGGCCCAGGCGACCAGGATGCCGTTGAACAGTCCCATGATCAGCCCGGCACCCAGTGCAGCAGGGATCGTCAGGTCGGCAAAGGCGGGATCGAGCGACACCACCATCGCGACCACTGCCGTGGTGCCGAGCATGGAGCCCACAGACAGATCGATACCGCCGGTCAGAATGACAAACGTCATCCCCGCTGCCAGCACGATATTGATAGAGGCCTGCCGGGTAATGTTCAGCAGGTTCGCCTCGGTGAAGAAGTTAGGTGCGATAAAGCCAAACACCGCCACAATCAGGATCAGAATCGGCAGGATCCCGATCGTCTGCAGCAGATCGCTCATTAACGCCCGTTTCAGCGTCGGGCTGGTTACGCGTGCGGTTTCGCTGGTCATTCCTTTCTCCTCAGGCTGTAACCGGCTGAGCGCCGGTGGCCAGTGTCATGATATTTTCCTGGCTGATGGCGTCACCGCTCAGCTCGCCGGCAATGGTGCCTTCACGCATGACGTAGACGCGATCGCTCATGCCCACCACCTCCGGCAGTTCGCTGGAGATCATCAGAATCGCCACGCCCTGCTGCGCCAGCTGATTCATCATGCGGTAAATTTCACTCTTCGCACCGACGTCCACACCGCGCGTCGGTTCGTCCAGAATCAGAATGCGCGGCGCAATAGATACCCAGCGGGAGATCAGCAGCTTCTGCTGGTTGCCGCCCGATAGCCCGCCCGCGCGAACCTGCGCATGCGGCACGCGAATATTGAGCGAGGCGATAGCGTCAGTGGCGATCTTCTGCCCCTTACGCCGGTTCAGCAGGCCGTAGCTGGCGTCGCGCTCCAGCGTCGCCATCACAATGTTTTCCCGGGCGGCCAGTTCCAGAAACAGCCCCTGCTCTTTGCGGTTTTCAGTGAGAAAGCCGATGCCGCGCGCGATCGCCTCGCGCGGGGAGCGGATGTGCACTTTTTCTCCGTCAATCCAGATTTCGCCGCCGGCGGGCTGCTGCACGCCAAATATCAGCTGCGCCAGCTCGCTGCGTCCGGCGCCCACCAGGCCGGCGAGGCCGACAATTTCGCCCGCGCGTACCGCCAGGCTGCTGGGGTGAACCTTGTTGCGGTCAGTCAGGTGATTGACCGCCAGGCGGATAGCGCCAAACGGAATGTCGCGCGCTTTGTTAAACAGATCGCTGAGCGGACGCCCGACCATCATGCGCACCAGTTCGCTGGCGTTGAGCTGCTCACGCGTCAGGCTGCCGACATACTCACCGTCGCGCAGCACGCTGACGCGATCTGACAGCTCATACACTTCAGCCATGCGGTGACTGATGTAGATAATCGCCATGCCTTCGCTGCGCAGCCGCTTGATCAGCGCAAACAGCTGCTCTGTTTCCCGGCTGGAGAGCGCGGCGGTAGGTTCATCCATCACCAGAATGCGGCTGTTGCGGTGCAGCGCGCGGGCGATCTCCACCTGCTGCTGTTCGGCGATGCTCAGACGGCCGACCAGATCGGTGGCGCTGAAGCGCGCGCCAAGCCGCGCAATCACCTGCTGCGCCTCTTCCGCCATCTGCCGGCGTTTCACCAGCCCGCCGCGCGCAATCTCACTGCCGAGAAAAATGTTCTCTGCCACCGTGAGGTTGGGTGCCAGATTGATCTCCTGATAGATCAGCGTAATGCCCGCCGCCAGCGCCTCTTTAGGGCCGCGGATGGCGTACGGCTTGCCCTCAATCAGGATCTCCCCGCTGCTGGCGCTGTAGGCACCGGCCAGGATTTTCATCAGGGTGCTCTTACCGGCCCCGTTTTCGCCCATCAGCGCGTGTACTTCGCCCGGCCAGATAGTGAGATCCACGCCCTTCAGGGCGTAAAAGCTGCCGAAGCGCCGGGTAATACCGCGCATCTCCAGTATCGGTGCTGTCATTGCCGCGCTCCTGCTGCCGGATAGTGCTGAGCAGTGTCGCCGCGCAACATAAATGGAAAATGTCAGCGCCCGTTCATATTTGTCATATTGCCTCTGCGCGCCACTTTTATACTCGGCTGACGTTCCGCATTGCGAGGGGTGGCGCATGAGTCAGACTCTGCCGTGGTATGCCGGTGCCCGTGGACGCCTGCTGCTGTTTAATCTGCTGGTGGTCGGCGTGACGCTGGCGGTCAGCCTGGTGGCGATTACCGGATTCCGCCACGCCGGCACGATTCAGGAACAGGCGCAGGCGCAGACGCTGGCCGATATGAATGGCAGCCTGGCGCTGGCGCGTGATACGGCCAACGTGGCGACGGCGGCGGTACGCCTGTCGCAGGTGGTGGGTGCGCTGGAGTATCAGAGTGAGTCGGCCCGCCTGCAGCAGACGCAGCAGGCGCTGCAGCAGGCGCTGACGCAGCTGGCGGCGGCCCCCGTGGCCAGGCAGCAGCCCGCCCTGCTCAGCCGTATTCGTGAGCGCAGCCAGATGCTGGAGCAGAGCATCACGCTGCTGCTGCAGCGGGGGCATCAGCGCCACCTGCAGCGCAACACCATGCTAAGCGGGCTGTGGCAGGCGCAGCTGCTGCTGAACCGGATCTCAGCGCTTGCGAGCGACGCCGCTTTTCTGCCGCTGCGCCAGCAGAGCGAGAGCCTGCTGGCGGTAGCGATCCGCTCTGCCGCGCCGCAGGCTGCGGTGCAGCAGCTCTCATCCATTCTTCCGGTCTGGTCAGCCCTGCCGCTGGAAGGCGTGCTGGCGCTGCAGCGGGCGCGCTTTGTCCATGCCCTCCGTGCGCTGGAGCCGGTCGCCGCCGGGCTTGAGGAGAGCGATACCGGCATCGCCTACGCGACCTACCGTATCAAGGCGCTGGTGGCGATGCTCAATGAGGATATCACCCGCTATGTACAGCAGGTGGCGCAGCAGAGCGATGCGCGCAGCGCCAGCACCCACCGTGAACTCAACTCGGTCATCGGTTTTATCGCGCTGTTTATGCTGCTGGCGCTGCTGATCACCGGTTACGCCGGCTACTACATCTACCGCAATCTTGGCTCCGGCCTTACCGCTATCGCCCGCGCGATGACGCAGCTGGCGCAGGGGGAGAAAGGCGTCAGCGTACCCGGCCAGACGCGGCGCGACGAACTGGGCGATCTGGCGCGGGCGTTTAACGTTTTTGCCCGCAACACCGCCTCACTGGCGCACACCTCTTCACTGCTGAAAGAGAAAAGCACCCAGCTGGAGTCAACCTTTCTCGCCATGCGCGACGGCTTTGCGCTGTTTGATAACAGCGGTCAGCTGGTGGTCTGGAACGCGCAGTATGCGCAGCTGCTCGGTATTGCGCCGCATGAGCTGCAGCGTGGCCTGCACTATCAGCAGCTGCTGGCACGGCTGGATCTGCAGCTGCTCAGCCTGCAGGATGCGCAGGAAGTGCGGCTGCCGGACGGGCGGACGCTGGAGCTGCGCTTCAGTCCGGTGCCGCGTCGCGGCATGGTCAACACCGTGCTGGAGCGCACCTCGCGAAAAGCGCTGGAGGAGGCGCTGCTGCACAGCCAGAAAATGAAAGCGGTGGGCCAGCTGACCGGCGGACTGGCGCACGATTTTAATAATCTGCTGGCGGTGATCATCGGCAGCCTGGCGCTCACCGCCGATCAGCTGCCGGCTGGCACGCTGGCAACCCGTATCGAACGCGCCCGCCAGGCGGCGGACCGCGCCGCGCAGCTCACCCAGCGACTGCTCGCGTTTTCCCGTAAACAGGCGCTCTATCCACGGGCGGTCGCGGTCGTGGATCTGGTAGAGGATCTGCATTCGCTGCTGCAGCACGCCCTGCTGCCCGGTCAGCAGCTGGTAACAGAAGCAGCACGCCCGGGCTGGCCGGCATGGATCGATGCCGGTCAGCTTGAAAATGCGCTGATGAACCTGGTGGTTAACGCGCGCGACGCGCTGCAGCAGCAGCCCGGTGAGATAGTGCTGCGCGTCTGGAACCAGCGCAAAGCGTCCGCGGCGGGTAAACGCGAGTGGGTCGTGGTGGAGGTGATCGATCGCGGCTGCGGCATGTCAGCGGAGGTGCGTCAGCAGGTGTTTGAACCCTTCTTCACCACCAAGCCCACCGGCAGCGGCAGCGGTCTGGGGCTATCGATGGTGTATGGCTTTGTGCGGCAGTCGGGCGGTGAAATTGCGCTGGAGACCGCACCGGGCCAGGGTACCACGGTACGCCTGCTGCTGCCGCGCGCGGCGGAGGCGGTACAGCCGGTGGCGGCTCCTCCACCCGCGCAGCCCGGTGCGAGCCGCGATCGGCTGGTGCTGGTGCTGGATGATGAACCCGCCGTACGGCAGACGCTGTGTGACCATCTGCATCAGCTTGGCTATCTGACGCTGGAGTGCGCCGACGGTGCCAGCGCGCTGGCGCTGCTGCAGCAGACACCCGATATCGATCTGCTGATCAGCGATCTGATGCTGCCCGGTGCGCTCAACGGCGCCGATGTGATACGCCAGGCGCAGCAGCAGTGGCCGCAGCTCGCCACGCTGCTGGTCAGCGGGCAGGATCTGCGCCGGTCGCAGGTGACGTTACCGCTGTGTGAACGGCTGGCGAAGCCGTGGCAGCAGGCGCAGCTGGTTCAGGCGCTGGAGCGGGCCTGGCAGCGCAGCGCACGGCTTAACCGCACGCGGCAGGCTGCTGCCACACCGCTTTCCCGCTGATAGCCTGCGCTCAGCACACCGCCACCCGGACAGTATGCGGCAGCGCCATGAGCGTTTCACCGCAGGTAAAAATGAGATCTGACCGCTGCCGGCCGGGATGCGGATGCTCACGCAGATAAGCGAGCACCGCCGGCGGCAGCTGCGGTGCAACCGCGCGCGTTTCACGCAGCCCGTCGCCGCTGAGACGCAGCGTCAGGCCGCCGTTCAGACCTGGCAGCTCAATAATCAGCGTGCGGTTATGCCCGGCGGCAGCCTGCCGGGCCATCAAAGTAGCGGGATCGGGATTCGCACGGGCGTGACTCAGGGCCAGCGAGGCGTTGCAGGCGGAGACAAGCGGCATGCCGGTACAAAAATGCAGCGTGCTGCGCAGCGCCGCACTGTCAATCTGCGGATCGAGCCACAGCGTATCTGCCCCCTCTTCCCGCGTCAGCAGCAGCGCGCTGGCAGCAGAGGAGAGTTCGCGCTGGCCTGGCATCAGCGGCAGCGACACGATAACGCCTGGCTCGCTTATAGCTTTGTGTACGCGACGGGACGCCTGCTGAGCATCCGCGACGGAATAATGAAAACTGGCCAGTAAAGTCATGGGTCCTCTCCGGATACCGGAATAAACAATAAATAGCCGGGCGCTTTCAGCGCCGTGTCCGGCTGCCCCGCCCGTTTTAATGAACGCTCAGGATGCGCGCAGCAGATGACAGTGCGGTGATGATGACGTGACGGCGCGATGAATCAGCCGCGGCCAATGAGCAGCTAACGCATCAGGATGATTAATAAGTGCATCTCGCGCCGCGCCGCTCTCCGCCAGGCACAAACCCGTCTTTCTGCTAACTTATTCAATACGGCCGCCTGTTTATATGAAGAAAAAATAATGAATTCAATCAGAACATCCCGTCAATTCCGGCACAGTTTTTTGCGTCAGGTGGTCGCGCCGCTGATCGCAATTCTGGTGCTGTCGTTTGCCGGGGCCGGTAGCGGACTTTACTGGGGGACATCCGTGACCAACAGTGAAGCGCGTGAGCAGCAGCAGCGGATGATTGCCGCCTCATTCGACCAGAGCCTCAGCGAGCATTTGCGCCAGCTGCGCAACCTGACGCGCTGGTCGCCGCTCGCCAGCCACCTGACGCTGCGTGACGCCGACCGGGCGTGGCTGGATCAGAACGTCGGCAGCTGGCTTTATGAGATGTTTGCCCATCAGCTGATTCTGCTGCTGGACAGCAGGCAGCAGCCGGTTGCCGCCTGGCGCAACGGTGAGCCGGTCAGCCTGCAGGCAGTCGGTCCGTGGCTGCGCGATCTGCTCGCCACGCCGCTGGTAGCCAGCGCGGCGGGCGCAGAAGATCGGGCCGATTTTGTGCGCATCGCCGGTCGCGCTGCCGCGCTGGCCGTGGGTGAAATTAGCACGCCTGACACGACAAACCGGTTTAGCCTGGTGAGCGTCGCGTTTCTTGACGATGGCTATCTGCGTCACCTTTCCGATCGCAGCCAGCTGGCGCAGCTGCACTTTAGCAACGCGCCACCCACTGATAAGGAGATGGCTTTCTGGCCCCTCTCATCGCAGAGCGGCCAGCGGGTAGGCTATCTGAGCTGGCAGCCCGATAAGCCCGGCGCGCAGATGCTGCGCACGATCGTGCCCTCAACGCTGCTGTCGGTGCTGATTATCACCCTGCTCTGCCTGTTTATGGTACGGCGCATCTGGACCTCCTCGCTCAGCCTGTCGCAGTCGCTGGTCCGGCTGGGTGCCAGCGAGGCGCAGGCGCAGCACCTTGCGTTTCATGACGTGCTGACCGGCCTGCCCAACCGCGCGCTGGTGGAAGATCGCCTGACCCAGGCGCTGGCCGCGGCGCTGCGGCACGATCGCCGCGTGGCGCTGCTGCTGCTCGATCTTGATCGGTTTAAAAATATCAATGACACCTGGGGCCATCACGCCGGCGATGAACTGATCCGCGAAGTGGCGCGGCGCCTGAGCGAGATTGTGCGCACCAGCGATACCGTGGGACGCATCGGCGGCGATGAGTTTATTATCGTGATGCCGGATACGGAGACTATCGGCCAGGTGCATACGCTGGCGCAGCGCATTATCAGCGCGCTCAGCGCTCCTTATCATCTGCTGGGCAATGAGCTGTGGGTTGGCGTCAGTATCGGCCTGGCGCTGGCACCGAAAGATGGCGTGGACCGGCTGGAGCTGATGCGTAAGGCGGATATCGCGCTGTATGACGCCAAAAATCACGGGCGCGGTCAGTTTCGCCAGTTTGAGAAAGCGATGGATGAGTCGCTGCGTACCCGGCAGGAGCTGGCGGCAGAGCTGCGTCAGGCGCTGGTTAATTTTACCGGGCTGGCCGTCTGGTATCAGCCGCTGATGGAGATTAACGGTGAGCGCGTTGTCGGCGTTGAGGCGCTGCTGCGCTGGCACCATCCGACCCGTGGCGATATCTCACCGGCTGACTTTATCGCTATCGCCGAAGAGACCGGGCTGATCCTGCCGCTGGGCGAGTGGGTGCTGCGCGAAGCGTGTAAGACGTCGCTGAAGCTGCCGCAGGTGGTGGTGGCGGTGAACGTTTCACCGGTGCAGTTTCGCAGCAGCGGCTTTGTCTCCCGGCTGCTGGAGATTGTTGCGAGCGAAGGCGCCGATCCGCAGCGCCTGGAGCTGGAGATCACCGAAGGCGTGCTGATTGAGGATGAGCATGCGGCCCGCAGCTCTATCATTGCGCTGCGTGAAGCGGGCTTCCGTATCGCGCTGGATGATTTTGGCACCGGCTACTCCAGCCTTAACTATCTGAGCAGTTTCCCGGTCGATAAGATAAAAATCGACCGTTCTTTTACCCAGTCGCTCGGCGTGGCAGATAACTCAACCGCGATTATTGAATCCGTCGTTCGGCTGGGGCACGCCATGGGCCTGACCGTCACCGCCGAAGGCGTAGAAACCGAAGGACAGATGCACGCCCTCGCCAACGCCGGCTGTAACCAGCTGCAGGGCTATCTGTTCAGCCACGCCGTCCCGCTGACCGAGATTGAAAAAATGGTATAGGAAACGACAGGATAAAACCCCGTAGGGGCGCCATTTATGGCGCCCTGGCAACAATTGGACACGGTACATTAACGACGTCAGGGACGCATAAATGACGCCAGAGACGCATGAATGCGTCCCCTACGACGGAATCAGCGTTTGGGGCGGATAAGCTGACTGGCGGTGTCACCGATAATCTGTGCCACGCCGCGATCGCCTTTAACCATGGAGGCCATAAAGGATTTCGCCTGCTTAAAGGTGATATGCGGCGGCAGCGGTGCGACTTCCGGATCGGTTTTCACCTCCAGCACCACCGGGCGGTTTGCGCTCAGCGCCTGCTGCCAGGCGGCGGCTAACTCATCCGGATTATCCACCACGATCCCCTGCAGGCCAAGACTCTCGGCAAAACGCGCGTAGGGCACATCGGGCAGCTGCTGTGACGCCTCGAAGCGCGGATTGCCTTCCATCACGCGCTGCTCCCAGGTCACCTGATTAAGATCCTGATTGTTAAACACGCAGACGATCAGCCGTGGATCGTCCCACTGCTGCCAGTATTTCTGAATAGTGATCAGCTCAGCCATATTATTCATCTGCATCGCCCCGTCTCCGACCAGCGCCACAACCGGTTTATCGGGATAAGCAAATTTAGCGGCGATAGCGAACGGTACGGCGGCACCCATACAGGCAAGACCGCCGGAGAGCGTGGCGCGCTGCCCCTGCTTCACGCGATAGTCGCGCGCAAACCAGTTGGCACAGGAGCCGGAATCTGAGGTGACAATAGCGTTATCCGGCAGCTGCGGCGACATCTCCCACACTACCCGCTGTGGATTAACCGGATTAGCCGGCGCCAGCGCCCGCTCCTCCATCAGCTGCCACCAGTCGCGCACCTGCAGCGCAATCTGCTCCTGCCAGTGGCGATCGCTTTTGTGCTGCAGCAGCGGGATCAGCGCCCGCAGCGTTTCGGCGCTATCCCCGTGCAGGTTGACTTCACAGGGGTAGCGCAGGCCCAGCATCGCCGGATCGATATCAATCTGTACCGCCCGCACTTTGCCCTCGGCAGGTAAAAACTCGGTCCACGGGAAGCCGGTGCCGATCATCAGCAGCGTGTCGCACTCCTGCATCAGATCCCACGACGGTTTAGTGCCGAGCAGGCCGATTGATCCGGTGACAAACGGCGCATCGTCCGGCAGCACATCTTTACCCAGCAGCGCTTTGGCGACGCCCGCGCCGAGCAGATTCGCAACCTGCACCACTTCCACTGCCGCGCCGCGCGCACCTGCACCGATCAGGATCGCCACCTTGCTGCCGGCATTGAGAACCTCTGCCGCACGCTGCAGATCTGCTTCATACGGCACGATTTTCGGACGCTGATAGCCAGGACCGGAGTGGGTAAAACCGTGCGCGTGCTGCGGTGGCTGCCAGGTTTCATCCTGAATATCTTTCGGCAGGATCAGCACCGCTACGCCGTTCTGCGCTTTCGCAATGCGCACGCCGCGATCGACCAGATGCTGGATCTGCGCCGGTGCGGCCGCTTCCTGAACAAAATTAGCGACATCAGCAAACACACGATCGAGGTTCATCTCCTGCTGATAGCTGGCGCCGCGCGCGGTCACTTCAGCCTGTCCGGCGATCGCCAGCACCGGTGCATGATCCATTTTCGCATCGTAAAGACCAGTCAGCAGGTGGGTAGCGCCCGGCCCGCCGGTGGAGAGGCAGACGCCAAGCTCACCGGTAAATTTGGCGTGGCCGGCAGCCATAAATGCTGCCATCTCTTCATGCCGCACCTGGATAAACTCAATGCCGGCACCCGCTTTATTGGCGCGCTGGATAGCGCCCAGCACGCCGTTGATGCCATCGCCCGGATAGCCATAAATGCGCGTGACGCCCCACGCCTGCAGGCGCTCGACAAAAAAATCGCTGGTTTTTTTACTCATCCCGCTGCTCCCTTAAAGGCTGTTGTCAGCTTTTAAGGGTAGCTGACAGAAACGGGCGTGCAGAGGATCTGCCGGATTATGGCCTGACTGCGCCCGCTGGCTGCCTAACCCAGCGCCGGGGAGACCAGCGCAAAACAGTGCATCTCCTCTGTCGGGCGCCAGGGGGTGCCGTGCACCATAATGTGCGGCGCATCGACCTGCTGCAGACCCAGCGTTGCCAGCCACTCTGCCAGCCCGGCGTCTGGCGTGTCCAGCCGGACAAACTGACCGGTCAGCGTCTGCAGCAGCGCGGCAACGAGCGCCTGCGCCACGGTGCCGTCACGGGCGTTAACCGGGCCGATGGTCCAGCCGCGGCCAAAGCGACGCAGGCTGGCAAAGCCCTGTACTCCCTGCGCATCGCGTGCCAGCACGCTGCCGGGCAGCAACTGCTGCAGCAGACGCGCACGCTGCAGGCCGGTCGCCTGCCAGTCGGGCGTGCAGAGTTCCGCACAGGCTGCGCTGCATGCCGGCTCCAGGCTTAGCGCTGGCGGCAGCGCTATAGCGGGAGGCGCGGCTAATGCCGCCGTCTGGTACTGCCATACCTGACCGCACTCCCTGAATCCCAGCTGTGCATAAAGCCCTTTACCCATTTCCGTTGCATGCAGGCGCAGTGTGCAGCCGGCGAAGCGCGTAATCAGCGCCTGCATTAACTTGCGGCCGATACCGCGTCCGCGCGCCTGCTGATCCACCACCACCAGGCCGATGGTGGCTGCGCTGCTTCCCCAGCGCCAGCCAAGCGCGCAGCCGGAGAGTCGTCCCGCCTCCTCCATCACCACGCCTTCACCCAGCGCAATCAGCTGCTGCCAGTCCTCAGGACGGTGTGGCCAGCCCGCCTGCTGCGTCAGGGCATGGCCCGCTGCGGCGTCGGCCGCCGTAATATCACGCAACGTCATGCTCATGCGGTTCTCCCTTAGTGAATGCAGAAGAAGAGTGCCACACCGCTGCCGAGCCTGACAGCCTCAGATCTGAAAATCGAGCGCCGGCTCTTCTTCACTCTCATAGGAGAGCGCCTGTCGCTTGATCTCCTCCAGCGACAAATTAGCGTTGCAGAGCTCCAGAAACTGCCAGACATAGTTGCGCTGCAGCTGTCCGCGCTTCAGACCAAGCCAGACGGTGTTAGCTTCAAACAGGTGACGGGCATCAATCTTGACCAGGTTTTCGCCCTGATAGATATCACACGCCTGATCGGCGAGTACGCCAACACCCAGCCCCAGCTCAACATAGGTTTTCACCACATCAGAATCCTGCGCGCTCAGCACAATATCGGGCCGCAGGCTGGCCGCCTGAAACGCCCGATCCACGCGTGAACGACCGGTGATCCCCTGTCGGTAGGTGATTAACGGCCAGGCGCTCAGGTTTTCAAGCGACACCGGCTGCTGCAGCAGCAGTTCATGCCCGGGCGGCACCAGCAGCGAGTGATGCCAGCTGAACCAGGGGAAAGCCGCCAGGCTGGCATGGTTAACCAGCTGTTCGGAGGCGATACCGACATCCGCTTCCCCGGCCAGCAGCATGGCGACAATCTCCTGCGGCGAGCCCTGATTCAGCTCCAGCCGCACGTTGGGATACAGCTGACGGAACGCTTTGATGACGCGCGGCAGGCTGTAACGCGCCTGCGTATGGGTGGTCGCAATTGTCAGCACGCCGCTGGTCTCGTTGGTAAACACATCGGCCAGACGCCGCACCTTGCCCGCCTCATCGAGAATGCGTTCGGCTATGGTCAGCAGCGCTTTGCCCGGCTCCGTCATGCCCAGCAAACGTTTTCCGCGCCGGATAAATATCTCTACGCCCAGCTCATCTTCCAGATCGCGGATATGCCGGCTGACCCCGGACTGCGAGGTAAACAGCGTGTTGGCGACTTCAGTCAGATTGAAGTCGCAGCGGGCGGCTTCCCGAATAATTTTAAGTTGCTGGAAATTCACACCCTCTCTCCCTTCTGGCACGGTTTTCGCCATGGTAGGGAGCAGGCGTCAATACAACAAATAATAAAAAACCGCCTGTTATGCGGTTTAGTAATAAGGAGCGTTATCGCGATGCTGTGGTTTTTAGCCCACCAGCATCAGCTCGCGATCGGCAACCGCTGGCTTATTCAGCAGCGACAGCAGTATGGTTTTGACCGCCTGCGCCGCAGGTGAGAGCGGCAGCTGCGCAGACATATTCAGCGACAGCGGCAGCGTCAGCGACGGTGAGGTAATGCGCGCCATCCAGGCGTGCGTTGAGCTGACCAGCGCCCGGGCCGCGGATTCAGGCAGCACGGTCACGCCCAGCCCGCTGGAGACCGCGGCGGTCAGGGTGGCGATCGATTCAATTTCGCCGATGATGCGCGCGCTCAGGCGGCGCAGCGAAAACGCTTCGTCTACCCGCTTGCGCACCGCGCTGTAGTCGCGCGGCAGGAACAGGTTCATCTGCGCCACATCGGCCAGATCCACAGCCGATCCCGGACAGGCGGTGGCGCCGACCAGATAGAGCTCCTCTTTCAGCAGCGGCAGACTGGTTACACCCGCCGCCGGCGAGCGATCGTAGAGCACGGCCATATCGAGCTGACCGTTCAGCACTTTATCATTCAGCGAACTGCCGCTGTTTTCATGCAGATACACCAGCACGTCCGGATATTGCTCGCGCACGGTCTGCAGCAGCGGCATGGTCAGAGAAGAGGCGGCCGTGCCGGGTGCGAGACCAATAGAAACCTGTCCGCTCAGCGTCTGGCCCGCTTTGCTGACGGCGGCCTGAGCCTGTTCACACTGGCGCAATATAGTGCGGGCGTGCGCATAGAGAATTTTACCTGCGTCGGTGGGCGTTACGCCGCGCTTGGTGCGGATCAGCAGCTGCTGATCCAGCTCGCTCTCCAGCGTCGCCACCTGCTGACTGAGCGCCGGTTGCGCAATGTGCAGCACTTCGGCGGCGCGGGTCAGGCTGCCGATATCGACGATGTTCACAAAATATTTCAGCCGTCTTAAGTTCATGTTGCCTCCGTCAATCCGGTTAACCCCTGAAGGGCGCGTAGCCTGCTGGCCGATAAACAGAGTTTTGCAATAAGCAGGCCAGTTATTTCATCGCGGAAAAAAACGGCGGGCAGTGGTAATTAAGAGACTGGAAAATAAGCTTTTGTGATTACCTGAAAGGAAACAGAGCGTGCTGATGCCGCAGCGGGCGGGTAAAGCGGAGGATGGCATGCACTCTGCTGGTGCAAAACCTGCAAGGCAGACGTGCAAAAAAGTGATGACGGAGAGGTGGTAGCGTCCCGTGCCGCCTCCGGCCTGACCCCGTTTATGCCGGGGTCAGCCGTGTCGCAGAGCGAGGTGACTCAGCGTTTTTTGCGGTTGCGATGCATATCAATGGAAACCGCAGCCACAATGATCATGCCTTTGATGATGTCCTGTACATAGGCGTCCACGCCCACGAAGGTAAAGCCGCTTTTGATAAGTCCCAGGATCACGGCGCCGATCAGCGTGCCGGTGATACGCCCCACGCCACCCATCAGGCTGCTGCCGCCGATAACCGCTGCGGCGATAGCATCCAGCTCATACGCCATCCCCATGCTTGACTGGCCGCTGCTGACGCGTGCTGCCAGTACGACGCCTGCCAGGCCCGAGAGCGCGCCGGCGATGGTGTAGACAATGATCAGATACTTGTTAACGTTGATGCCGGACACTTTAGCTGACGTCATGTTGCCGCCAATCGCATAGACATATTTGCCGTAGCGGGTATGTTTCAGCGCGATGTGGAACAGGAACGCCACCACCAGGAAGATGATAACCGGCATGGCGCCCTGACCAATCGAGGTAAAGCCGTCTGACAGAAAGCTGATCGGATTACCCTGCGTATAGTACTGCGCCAGACCGCGCGCGGACACCATCATCCCCAGCGTGGCGATAAAGGGCGGAATACCGGTGCGGGTGATCAGCACGCCGTTGATGACGCCGCACAGCAGCCCGACGCCAATACCGGCGCCGATAGGGATAGCCGCAGGCAGGTTAACCAGCGAGGGAAACATCGGCGACAGGCTTTCTGAGGTTTGCGCCAGGCTTGCCGCCACCACCGCCGTCAGGGCGATAACGGAGCCGGAGGAGAGATCGATACCGGTGGTGATAATGACCTGCGTAACGCCGACCGCGATAATACCGATGATGGCGACCTGCAGCACAATCAGAACTAAACGGTTGGTGTTGAGCAGAAAAGACTGGTCGCGTACGTACCAGCCGGCAATTTCAAAGATCAGCGCAATGCCTAACATCACCACAAAAATGCCGGTATCTTTCGGCAGCTTGTGGCGCAGATTACTGAAGAAGGAGCTTTGTTCAGTGGCCTGCGGGGCCGTAGCTTTTACATTATTCATAGGGATCTCAAGCCTCACTCAGATGCCAGCGACAAAATGGTTTCCTGATCGGCCTCTTCTTTACTGAGGATGCCGGTTATGCGCCCGCCGTGCATCACCATGATGCGGTCACTCATGCCGAGAATTTCCGGCAGCTCAGAGGAGACCATGATGATAGCGACGCCGCGATTAGCGAGTTCGCTGATCAGGCGGTAGATCTCTGCTTTGGCTCCCACATCGATGCCGCGGGTCGGTTCGTCCAGAATCAGGATCTTCGGCTGTGCCAGCAGCCAGCGCGCAATCAGCACTTTCTGCTGGTTACCGCCGCTGAGGTTATTGATGATCTGATCCATGGTCGGGGTTTTGATATTGAGCTTGCGGATCTGCTCCATACAGTCCTGCGCCATTTTCACATGGCTGACAAAGCCGCTTTTGCCGGTGTAACCGGGCATGTTAACGATGCTCATGTTCTCCATTACTGAGAGAACCAGAAACAGCCCTGACTTCTTGCGATCCTCAGTCAGAAACGCCATGCCTTTCTCGATGGCCGTGGAGGGCGAATCGATGCTGACTGGCACGCCGTCAATCAGCACTTCACCGCTGTCGTAGCTCTCCATGCCAAACAGGCTCTCCATCACCTCACTGCGCCCTGCGCCCACCAGCCCGGCCACGCCCAGAATTTCTCCCCTGCGCACGCTGAAGCTGATATCGCTAAAGCGCTCTTTGCTGCTCAGGCCGCGCACCGTCAGCACATCGTCGCCGATGGTGCCGTTGAATTTAGGGAACAGCTGGGTCAGCTCACGCCCTACCATCTGGGTGATCAGCGACTGCCGCGTAAACGCGCTGGTATCGTTGCTGCCGACCCAGGTGCCGTCGCGGAAGATGCTGATCTCATCGGTAATGGTAAAAATCTCATCCATCTTATGGCTGATATAGATAATCGCCTTGCCCTGCGCCCGCAGGTCGCGAATGATAGTGAACAGGTGCGCCACTTCAGTTTCGGTCAGCGCGGAGGTGGGTTCATCCATGATCACCACGTCAGAGTTCCACGATACCGCTTTGGCAATCTCCACCATCTGCTGCGCCGCAATGCTCAGCTCGCCCACCATGCGATCCGCTTTGAGGCGAATATTGAGTTTGTTGAGCAACTCCTGCGTCTGGCGGTTTAGCAGGGCGTGATCGACGAAGCCAAACTTCATCGGTTCACGCCCGAGCCAGATGTTCTCCGCCACGGTCATATGCGGCACCAGGTTCAACTCCTGATGGATCATCGAGATGCCGGAACGCAGCGCGTCCATGGTGTCCTGAAATTGCACTGGCTCCCCTTTAATGCGGATAGTGCCCTTATCGGGACGATACATCCCGATAAGGCATTTCATTAA
>JAAIGF010369283.1_pt1 | contig 35506 bp, 31 predicted proteins | sample 6487441 | NCBI WGS metagenome assembly JAAIGF01 (sample SAMN13974129, study PRJNA590717) | phyllosphere metagenome | biome: pepper field; feature: multiple bacterial spot infested pepper fields; material: pepper leaves; isolation source: leaves from pepper fields | host: Capsicum annuum ...
CGTCCTCCAGATCTTTCATCTTTTTGATATCAGAGGCTTCCATTCCGCCAAACTTCGCTTTCCAGTTGTAGTACGAAGCCTCGGATATTCCCGCTTCGCGGCAGACGTCTTTGACGGTACGTCCGGCTTCAACGGACTTCAAAACGGCGATGATCTGGTGCTCGGTAAATCGGGCTTTGCGCATAGCGATCTCCTCAACGGGACATAATCAGTATGTCGGAAGATCTCTAAAAGTGAATGGTTCGGTTTAGCGGGATACTTACACGATGACTCGCTTCTACGAAGGGATTATTGCGTCTCCCCTTCCCCATGATTCTGGCTCATATCCTGATAGCGTGACGGCCAGATATCCTTCGGCTGCTTTCCCAATGCACCAGCAATTAATCTCTCACCTTTCGGCCAATGTCTTGTCAATGCGTTAGCGAGTGTTGAAGATGCTAATCCAGATGCTCTTGATACCGCCGCCAGCGTTGTTCCTTTCTTTCTTAACCCGGCAATGATGTCTGCCGGATGCCAATCGTGCTTATCCATTTATCTAACCTCTCCCTCTAGATGAACCGACCCAATTATCCCATTTTGGGATAAAAAAGAAAATGGTTGATATTCGATTTTGGGATATCAATCAAGGTCACCAAAATGGCATCAATTTATTCATTAGAATATCAATCAGTTATAAAAATTTTGCGGGAAGCCAGAATCAAGCAAGGCATAACCCAAGAAAATTTAGCCAATGCTTTAGGTCGACCTCAGTCCTTTGTAGCCAAAATCGAGAATGGGGAGCGCAGGCTGGATGTTGTCGAATTTGCCCACATAGCTCACCTGCTATCTGTAGATGCATCCACAGTTTTAGAAAAAATAGTGCATAAAATACAGACAGATAATATTAAGTAATCAACGCAAACATCTATTTATCCCATTTTGGGATAAAGCGCTAAGCAACTGATATTTGATCCCAAATGTTATGGGGTTGAATTGATGGCTTCTATTTACTCTGATGAATATCAAATCGTTATCAAGGCATTACGTGAAGCACGGATTGCCAAAGGCATCACACAGGGAAACCTGGCGCTCGCGCTAGATCGTCCTCAATCGTTCATCGCTAAAGTTGAGAATGGAGAAAGAAGGTTAGATATCGTGGAATTTATCCATATCGCCCGTTTACTTTCTCTAGACCCCTCCAGCATTATTGCTAAGATCCCTATAAAATATAAAGCGCTTGGATAAAGAAGAGCACGGCAATGAAACACCGGATTAGCATTGTCGTATACAACGACGATTATCAGGTTCCTAATGGTAATGAGATAAATATTTCTGTTCTGGAGAATAACGTCATAGATGAAGGAGCCAGTCATCTAAAGGCTGAGGCGTGGAAGAAGGAAAACCGCGAAGGAATGGAGGAAGTCGCCAAATTTATCGCACAGCATAGTCCTCTCTCTGATGAAAACAGGAACTGGTGATCGTGTAGTTTCTTGTTTATCCATACAAACAAGTCAGTCATTACAAAATATTTGTCGATGTGCAAAGCGATATTGTTGAAACACCAAAGCGGCGCATGGTCATTCTGTAAGTATCCCACTAAACCAAACCATTCACTTTTAGCGATCTTCCGACATACTGATTATGTTCATCTGGGGAGATCGCTATGCGTAAAGCACGATTCACGGAACACCCGATCATCGCTGTTTTGAAGTCCGTTGAAGCCGGACGTACCATAAAAGATGTCTGCCGCGAAGCGCTGTTATCTAAAAGTAATAATTCTACAATTAATGCCTACTTCACAAATCAGGAATAAACCCTTCCTCCCTCAGAACCTTAATCACCCCACGAATCAGATATGAGTTAGAAAACTTCGCCGTATAGGAACGAGCGCCTTCTTCCACTGGCTGGAGCAGTCCCCGATCGATCAACTTACCGAGCTGATAAGTCACCTGCGCCGGTTTTAGGTCAGGTAAAGCGGTACGGAGATCACCCGCTTTTATCGTCCCTAGCTCGACGGCGCGTTTCAGAACTTTAGATTCCAGCGAGTTTATCAGCCCTCTTTCAGATGAGAAGTCGAGCGCCGGATACAGTATTTTTGTACTCAAAAAAGCATGGTTTGTCAGTTGATCGACTTTCTTCAACTCAGATGAAATACCCGAAAGTACATACAAACACCATTCTTCTAAACCCTGCTCAGTTCCTTTATCCGCTAATGAAAGCATGGCGTAATAACGCTCGCGATCATTACAAAATACCGCTGTCGGATTAAGAACCCGTCCACCTGCCTGCACATTAAAACCATACTTGATCAATAACGCATAGGTCAGCAGTCTGACCGTTCTGCCATTCCCGTTGCCAAATGGGTGTATCCAGCCAAAACGATGGTGCACCAACGCAATCTTCATCAGATCATATTTTGGTTTATCAGCACGGTTAATAAAGGCGGTCAGTTCTGCCATATAGTCAGGAACATGGATATGATCCGGCGGTAAATGGTCAGACTGAGCAATGCTGACGTTATGTTGTCGATAGGCACCAGGAGTTTTATCACCTTCCTGTTGCAACCCGACAACCGCCAGACTATGTAGCTCGCGGATAAAATATTCCGTTATGTCATCACCATTATTTAGATGCTCGTCGATGAATTCCATCGCAGCTTCAATATTGTTGATTTCTTTCAGTTGATCCGTCGAGTTATGTGTTCCTTCAACTTTGCTTTCAACATAGTCGGCAAGCGTGGTGTGGTTTCCTTCAATCCTCGCAGAGCCCAGACTTTCCAGCATGTGGAAAACGGCCTTCAACTGCGCAAACAGGATAGGGTGAACATCCGTTTCCAGCCTCAGATGCCGGAGTAACTCCAGTTCCGTCAGCGCGTCGACTAAAGGGGAGTCAAAACTGGGGTTCAGAAGCGAGAGTTCAAAGTGATTAAATTGAGCCATGATATGTAGTTATCTCAAACCGAGCATGACGACATCTCGAAATGATAGCAAAAATATCAATATAATCCATAAATTATAAATTACATCATTTATGATTATCTCAAAAACCACGGATTCAACATATCAAATCTACGTTTAAAAGATGTTCAATATGGAGAGAAACAGGCCGTTGCCTGTGCAAATATCCCACTAAAACAAACCATTCATTTTTTAAGATTCACGAGCACAACATCAATTTCAAATTGATAAACTCCCCAGCAAATCCCCCAACGTTACCATCAATATGATCGGATCCATCGGTGAAGGCTCAAACCCCACTCGCAGATAAAATTCCCGTGCCTCATCAGACAACGCATGGAGCAGCATCCCGCGAATGCCGATAGTCTCAGCAACCTGAATTACCCGCAGCCCGGCATCGCGCACCAGCGCCCGACCAATGCCCTGACCATACAATGATGTATCTACCGCCAGACGCCCCAGCACCACCACCGGGATCGGATCGGGCATGTTGCGGCGAAAGCGTCCGGGAGCGGCATTCGTTGCTACAGCACGGAGGCCAATGAGTAATACGCCAGTACCTTAGCGTCATCGCAGCAAACGAATGAACCGAAGGAACGAACTGGGCGTTTTTTATCGTATGTATCCCATCATTCTGACCTATCTATGAAAACACGAGTCACGCCATGATTCTTGACAGCAAAGCAGGCGGGACCAAACGGTTTCGGTCCCCCCTCCTCCAATGGCCCGACAACATCTGTTCCTGTCACGACGATGCGTACCGTGTTTCCCGTACTCATGGCGTATCTCTCTAAGGTGCTGATGGATTGAGGACTAACTGGATTTTCAACTGAGCCCGAAGGTTTTGCGTAAACTGGCATCGACAGGCCCGGCAGGCATAAAGCGACGCAATTTGCGCAATAGAGAGGCTTGCCCCGCCGGGGTACGGCGCATCTGCCACGGCCCCAGAGCCGCATCAACAATCGTGGTTGCCACCCCCTCAGGATCGGGAGCACTTTTGACACTGTTGACGATGGCTTGTGATGCCTGCCCCCGCTCGCGATCGTAGCTGTCGATTTTGGCGCTGGTCTGCGGCGCATTGATATCCAGATTGGTTCGGGTGAAGGACGGTTCCACCAGCGTGACGCGGATACCAAACTGGCGTACTTCGTGATCCAAACTTTCCATAAGTCCTTCCACCGCGTGTTTGGAGGCGGAGTACAACCCCATGTACGGCGCCGGGAGGAAACCGAGCACCGAACTAACATTGACGATCCTCCCGCTACCCTGTGCCCGCATATGCGGCAACACCGCCTGTACCGTGCGCAAAAGACTGAACACGTTGGTATCGAACAGCGCGGCGGCCTCCACTATCGATGTCTCCTCCACTGCGCCGACTAAGCTCGTTCCCGCATTATTGATAAGCACATCAATGCGTTGAGTTCGCTCAACGATAGACTGAATGCCGCGCTGTACGGCGTCATCGTCACGCACATCCATGTCGATAAGCTCCACACCGGGCAAGGTATTCGCCGTATTGATGTTGCGCACAGTGCCGAAGACGACACAGCCCTGGCTGGCAAATTTCTGTGCTACGGCACGTCCTATGCCTGATGACACCCCGGTAACCACCACAACCTTTTGTTTTGACATAGCAAGTCCTCTCAAATCAGATAATAGGAGTGAATTTATGGATCATTAGTGACGGACCGCCTTGATCCTGAACCAGATGGAATACATGGCCGGCAGGAACACCAGTGTGAGGATCGTTCCGGCCAGGGTGCCGCCAATCAGCGTGTAGGCCAGCGTTCCCCAGAACACCGAATGGGTGAGCGGGATAAACGCCAGAATTGCCGCCAGCGCCGTCAGGATTACCGGTCGAGCCCGCTGCACGGTGGCTTCGACGACTGCACGGAACGGATCCAAACCAGCCTGTTCGTTGTGGTGTATTTGTCCAATCAGTATCAGCGTGTTGCGCATCAGGATCCCCGACAACGCGATAAGACCAACCAGTGCGTTGATGCCGAATGGTTGCTGGAACAGGATCAGCGTCGGCACCACGCCGATCAACCCCAGCGGGCTGGTCAGGAACACCATCACCATCGCCGAGAGTGAGCGCACCTGTAAGACGATGATGAGCAGTGTGATAGCCAGCATGATGGGGAAGATCGGCAACATGGCAGCCGTTGCCTTACCTGACTCTTCAATCGACCCTGCTTCTATGATGTGGTAGCCACTCGGCAGCTTTTCGATGATGGGCTGAAGCCGGCGGGTTATCTCGGTTGATACATCCGGCGGCTGTAAACCGTCGGCGATGTCGCCCCGGACGGTGATGGTCGGCATGCGGTCGCGCCGACGCATAATCGACTCTTCCATACGCACATCAACCGTGCCCACTTGAGATAGCGGGATACGCTGCCCGTTAGCGCCAGCCAGCGTGAAGTCGCCAATTTGAGCCGGGTCGAGTCGGGTATTTCCAGCCGAGCGCGCCACAACCTGCACGGTGCGGATATCCTCTCGTACCGAGGTGACAGGCACGCCGGTCAGCAAGAATTGCAGTTGCTGCGCCACCGCGCTGGAGGTCAGCCCGACAGCCTGCAATCGATCCTGCTGCAAGGTGAAGTGCAGCGTAGGCGTGCGTGTACCCCAGTCGGCGTTGACGGTGCGCATCATCGGGCTGGCATCCATGACCTGCTGCACCTCAGCGGCGATGTGGCGTAATTGGTCAGGATTCGGCCCCGTAACCCGATAAGCCACCGGGAACGGTGAATAGGGCCCGAATACCAATTGGGTGACGCGTAAGCGGGCTTCAGGGGCCAGGCCATCGGCGATAGCCTGACGCAGCCGGTATTTCAACGCTTCGCGTTCATTCTGGTTGTCGGTGCGCACCACAATTTTGGCAAACGACGGATCAGGTAACTCAGGTCCCATTGAGAAATAGAAGCGTGGCGCTCCCTGGCCGATGTAGGTGGTGACGATCCTGGCCTCCTTTTGTTTGGCCAGCCAGGCTTCCACTTTCGCCGCGCTGGCGCTGGTTTGGGTGATCGCCGTGCCGTAAGGCATCTGTACCTCGACCAACACTTCCGGGCGATCAGAGATCGGGAAGAACTGTTTCTTGACCACAGACATACCGAGTATGGCCAGGGTGAACAGGCCTACGACTGAACCGGCAACCAGCCACTTGCGGGTGATGACGCGTCCCAGCAGTTGACGGAAACGGTTATAGCGCGGCGTATCGTAGAGTGCCTCATGGCCGCCTTCGACCTTCCTGAAATCGGGCAGTAGTTTGACGCCGAGATAAGGCGTGAACACCACCGCGACCACCCATGAGGCAATGAGCGCGATGCCGACGATCCAGAACATGTTGCTGGTGTACTCACCCGCAGTAGATCGGGCGAAACCATTCGGCATGAAGCCGACGGCCGTGACCAGCGTGCCGGAGAGCATGGGTGCCGCGGTATGGCTCCAGGCATAAGCAGAAGCGGCGATGCGACTGTAGCCTTCTTCCATCTTCACCACCATCATTTCAATAGCGATGATGGCGTCATCCACCAACAGTCCCAGCGCCAGAATCAGCGAGCCCAGGGTGATGCGGTCGAAGTTCTTGCCTGTCGCCAACATCACCACAAACACCACAGCCAGCGTCAACGGCACGGCGGCAGCAACCACAACGCCCACACGCCAGCCCATGCTGAGGAAACTCACCAGCATCACCACCAGCAGTGCGGCGAAGAATTTCATCATGAACTCATCGACCGCAGAGCTGATGTTTACCGCCTGATCGGTCACTTTGGTCAGGCTCATGCCTAAAGGTAAGCCAGCGTTGATCGTTTTGACCTCGCCATCCAGCGCCTTGCCCAGGTCAAGCCCGTTCCAGCCGTCGCGCATGATGATGCCGAGCAGCAGGGCCGGTTCGCCTCCGCTGCGAACCATGAAGGTAGCCGGGTCTTCATAGCCACGCTTGACGGTGGCGATATCCGACAGTTTCAGGGTTCGACCTTGCGTCACCACCGGCGTATCACGGATTTTCCGTAATTCATCGAACGCGCCGTCCAGACGAATAAACACCTCCGGACCGTTGGTTTCAATGGAACCAGCAGGGGTCAGGGCATTCTGGTTATTGAGCGCGGCGAACACGTCCTGCGGGCTGACTCCCAGCGTTGCAAGCCGCTCATGCGAGAACTCAACATAGATGCGTTCCGATTGCTCGCCGATAATATTGACCTTTTTTACGCCGGGAACATGCAGCAGCCGCTGGCGCAGCGTCTCCGCGTCGCGCACCAACAGCCGCTGTGGTTCGCCTTTCGCCTTGAATGCAAACAGGGCGAACGTCACATCGGAATACTCGTCGTTCACAAACGGCCCAACTACGCCGGGCGGCAGGTTACGCACCTCGTCACCGACCTTTTTACGGGCCTGATAGAACTCTTCCTGCACGTCGGACGGCGGCGTGCGGTCCTGCAATGTCAGCGTGGTGAAGGCAAGACCGGGGCGGGTGTACGTCTCGGTACGGTCATACCAGCGCAGTTCCTGCATGCGCTTCTCGATCTTTTCAGCGACCTGATCCTGCATCTCCTGTGCGGTAGCGCCGGGCCAGGCCGTGATGATCGTCATCACCTTGATCGTAAATGCCGGGTCTTCGGCACGGCCCAGTTTGAAGAAGGAGATCACCCCCGCCAGCGAGATCAACAGAATCAGGAACAGGGTGATGGCGCGTTCGCGTACAGCGAACGCCGACAGGTTGAAACGGCTTTCACTCACGGGCGACCTCCAGCAACAGTCGTAGCGGCAACCTCAGCGACCCGCACCGCTTCACCTTCGCGCAGCAGATGCGCGCCGAGCGCAACTATCCGTTCACCCTGCTGTATCTGTCCAGTGAGTCGGATGTCGTCGTCCCCCATGTGCTGGACGGCTACCGGACGCCAGGTTACCGTCGCCGGTTCACCACGAATGACCCATACGCCCGGCCCTTTGCCGGCGTCAAATAAGGAACCTATCGGCACCTGCAAGCTATCTTGTGTGGAGGCCTGTTCTTCTGGTACCTGGACCGTAACCGTTGTTCCCAGCGGGGCGTCGGCCAGTTCACCTTGCAGTACATAGCGCGCTTCGAATGTGCGCGTCAGCTTGTCTGCCGTGTTGGAGAGTTGTCGCAGGGTGGCCGGACTGCCGTTGCCTGCGTTGCCGAAACGTGTCGCCAGCCCGGTTGATCCGAGCGAGGGGCGCAACGTTTCCGGTAACTGAATAACCGCTTCACGCTGCCCAGCCTGAGCCAGGCGAACCACAGTCTGCCCGGCATTGACCACCTGGCCCGGCTCGGCCAGCGTGTCCATGACGATGCCATCACCATCGGCGATCAGGACGGCATAGCGGCTGGCATTGCGGGCAACGTCGGCCTGCGCTTGTGCCGCACTGAGCTGGGCTTTGGCCGCATCTGCCGCCGCTTTCACCTGGTCATAGGCTGATGCCGATATCGCCCCGGTTCCGCGCAGGCCGCGATAACGGGCTTCATCTTCGGTAGTTTGCAGCGCTCGCGCACGGGCGGCGGCTACCGCCTCCTGCTGCGCACGCGCGGCGAGATCCAGATCGACAGGGTCAAGACGCATGAGCGGCTGACCACGTTTGACCGCTTGCCCCGTATCCACCAGCCGCTCCAGCACTTTGCCGGAGACACGAAATCCCAGCTCACTCTCTATCCGGGCAGCCACAGTCCCCGTGAAAGATCGTGATTCAATCCCCGCTCCCCGGACGATTGCGGCGCGCACCAGCGGTGCTTCAGTACGTGGATCGGATGGTGCTTTTTCACCGCAAGCGGCCAGGGCGAGCGGCAATGTGCAGATGACTGTAAATGAAAGGAAGCGGCGACGAGCCATAGTAGAGTCCCCTTGGCTGATTAATCAGGAGACTCATCTTTAATCATGTGACCAATTTAGTCAACAGTCACTTAATGGCATCGTAACCGCTGTACTATGGCGATAAGCTGCGGAGTATCAGGCTGGACAATTGCGCCGGCGCCTCATCGGTGTGGTCAAAACTATGCTGCAAAATCAGTGGATTAAGGTAAGGTCGCATGACGAGATAAATCGCTGCTGTCGTTTCATCAAGAGGGGTCTTGCGTTCAAAATCCCCGGTCTTCCGACCTTCCAGCAAGATGTCCTGCAGTAATATCTGGATGCGTTCCTCATAGGCGCGTGCTGCCTGCCAGCGTTCGGTTGCGGCCGAAGCTGCAATTTCATAAAGCTTTCGATCCTTGAAGAACAAACGAAGGCTCGCTTCAACGATGGCCTTAAACATCCGCCGCAACTTCTCCGGCGGCCGCCCGGCTTCCTCAACAGCAGCACGCACTTCAGCTTCGATCTCTCGCAGGCAGTTGGCGCAAATCATCTCACCAATCACCTGCTTAGATGAGAAGAACTTATAAATATAGGCCTTGGAAAAACCGATGGCTTTGGCGAGGTCAGAAACGGTGGTCTTTTCATAGCCATACCGGCTGAAGTGTTCGGTCGCTGCGCTAACTATTTGATCTCGAACATCATGGTCAGCCGGGCCCCGGTTCGAAACGGGATAAGGGTTTTCTTTACTCATGGTCTGCAATTTACCCCTGACGTAATACATAGGGGGCAGTTTACCCCCTGACCTACCCGTTGACAACGAGTGACTATTTTGTAATATGGTCACAATTCAGCACTGTGCCTACATGGGAAAAATATGTTACCCAAGCCTCCTTTTATCGTACTTACCGTGGCTGGTCTGTTAGCCGGTTGCGCCGTCGGCCCTGATTACAGCCGGCCCGATACGCCAATGCAGGAAAAATACCTTGGTCAGGCGGCAGTCAATCAACGACATGCTGCCACCCGTGCTGAGCTTCTTACATGGTGGGAGGGATTCGGCGATCCGCAATTAACCCGATTTGTCACCCTCGCGCTGGAACAGAATCTCGATCTCGCGCAGGCATCCGCACGGGTGCTGCAGGCTCGTGCCGGTCTTGGTGCGGCGAATGCCGCACTACTGCCTTCCGGCAATATTTCCGGTCAGGCGAGCAGAGCTTACCAATCTGTCGAAACCCCGTTGGGGAAAGTATTGAATTCGACACCTGATTTTGACCGCTACGGCAATGCTTACGAGGCAAATATCGGCGCCAGTTGGGAACTGGATGTGTTCGGCGGTTTGCGCCGTGGACGAGAAGCCGCACTCGCTGAGTATCAGGCATCTGAAGCGGGGGCGGTAGCAACGCGTCTGGCGGTAGCCGCACAGACCGCCGACATCTACATCACCATTCGTGGATTGCAGGCTCGTCTGAACGTTGCCCGTCGGCAAGTACAGACGGAACAGGAACTGCTCTCGACCGTTAATCGCTTGTATGACCAGGGGCTGGCGGCGGAACTTCAGGTGAGGCAAGCCGAAGGCGTACTGGCGCAGGTGCAAGCATCGGTACCCGTTTTACAAACGGCGCTGGATGCGGCCATGAACGCACTGGATGTGATGCTGGGTTCTGTACCCGGTACGCACCGGGCAGCGCTGGCTGACGCGGGATCCATTCCAGCCGCTCCGCAAATCGCCGCGACCGGATCGCCGGGCGAGCTGCTTCGGCGCCGGCCAGACCTGATCGTGGCTGAACGTCGCTTAGCCGCATCCAACGCGCGTATTGGCGTCGCCGTTGCCGAATATTACCCCAAATTTTCCCTGAGTGGGCTGCTTGGCAGCACGACGACGGTATCCAGCGGCAACCTGTTTACCGGTGGCGCCAGCCAATCGTCCGGTGTGATAGGCCTGCGCTGGCGGCTATTCGACTTTGGCCGCATCAACGCACAGATCAACCAGGCCAAAGGCCAGGAAGCCGAGATGCTGGCAGCCTATCGGCTGGCGGTACTACGGGCCGCTGAAGATGTGGAAAACGCCTTCTCGGCGCTGGTTAACCATGAAGAGCAAGCCCGTGTGCTTATGCGAGGAGTTGACTCATTGAGCCGGGCGCGGGATGCCGCGTTTACGGCTTATCAGCATGGCACCCTTAGCCTGATAGAGGTGCTGCAAGCCGACGAAAATATGCTGCGGGCTTCCGATGCGCAACTACAGGCACAAACCGAATCCGCACGCGCGGCGGTAGCGGCTTTCAAAGCGCTCGGCGGCGGCTGGCAACCCGGTGAAACGGGAACGGTCGCGCCCGGTCAGCGCGGCCATAACGGCGTTTAAATTTTATACATAACACTGAGTGTCGGGCCTGAATGATGACTAAGTTATTACCGAACGTAAACCGAAGCCATGAGCCGACCGCAAGACAATTGACCACGGATATGCTGGCCGGACCCATCCTGCCGGTCATGCTTCGTCTGGCGTTGCCGACGGTTGCGGTTATGGTGGTGCAGACGCTGGTAGGCGTGATAGAAACCTACTTCGTGAGTTCGCTTGGAGCTGATGTTCTGGCCGGGGTGGCTGTTGTATTTCCCGTGCTGATGCTAATGCAAATGATGGCGAACGGCGGCATTGGCGGCGGATTATCATCGGCGGTGGCGCGGGCATCCGGCGCGGGTCAATGGCAGGATGCTCAGGCGCTGGTGTGGCATGGCGTTATTATTGCTGGTGTTATGGGAGCCGCCTTTGCCGCCCTTGTCCTCATTGGCGGTGATACCTTGTATCACTTGATGGGCGTTAAAGGGCCAGCGCTTGCGGCGGCGGTTACCTATTCGAGCGTTGTCTTTGCAGGGGCGCCGCTGATCTGGGTGGTTGCGTTGTTGTCAGCCGCGCTACGTGGAGCGGGCGATACTAAGACTCCTGCGCGTATCACCCTGTTGGGTGCCGCGATCCTACTGCCTTTGTCACCAGCCTTGATTTTAGGGTGGGGGCCAATACCATCATTTGGCGTCGCCGGGGCTGGCCTGGCGATTCTGGTCTATTACCTCTTCGCCACCCTATTGCTGGTAAAGCACATGCGGTCAGCTAAAAGCGTTATCAGGCTATCAACGGCGCCGCTGCGCTCACGGTTGTTCAAGGATATTCTTGGCGTTGGTCTGCTATCCGCTATCGGTACCGTGCAAATCAATTTGACCGTTGCCGTAGTGACCGCCGCGGTAGGTCGGTTTGGACCTGATGCTATTGCCGGGTATGGCATCGCCTCAAGGCTGGATTATCTACAAATCCCTCTGCTGTTTGGTCTTGGTACGGCCATCATGACCATGGTCGGCGTCAATCTTGGAGCGAAGCAAGAGCGACGCGCGCAACGCATTGCCTGGGTTGGCGCAGCCGTCGCGTTTACGTTTACGGAGCTAATCGGACTTGGCGTGGCGGCCTATCCACACCTCTGGCTCACTCTTTTTAGCGCAGATCAGCCCATCGTGACGGCGGGAACCCGCTACCTACAGAACGTAGCGCCGTTCTATGGCGCTATAGGCATCGGCATGGCACTCTATTTCGCCGGTCAAGGTGCGAAACGCGTGCTCTGGCCCGTATTAGCCGGAACCGCACGCATGGCTATCGCGGCTTTGGTGGGATGGCTGGCTGTTACACAGTTTGATGCTGACTTGTCATCGCTATTCAAGATCGTCGCGCTGAGTGCTTTTGTTTATGGTGCCATAACTGTAGCGGCCAGCTTAGGCATTGGACGGTCAAACCGTTTGGCCATATCGACTGGGGCTTGATTTGGCAAAGTAACATCAAGCTTATCGGGGTAGCCTAATACATCGCCACGGGTTTACAGACACCTCAAAGTCATTTGAAATGACTTAAAAAAAGAAGTGCCTATGAGCGGTAAACGTTATCCCGAAGAGTTTAAAATCGGAGCGCTGAAACAGGTTGTTGGTCTCGGCCATTCTGTTTATAGCGTGGCAACACGCCTTGATATCACCACCCATAGCCTTTACGCCTGGGTAAAGAAGTACGGCTCGGGCTCTTCCACCAATAACGTTCAGTCAGATGCTCAGGCTGAGATCCGACGGCTCCAGAAGGAACTAAAGCAATTTACTGACGGGGCTAATTAAGCAGTTTTGGCTTGAGTCCGGTTGCGTATATGGCTACCGCACGATCCACCTCGAACTTCAAAAATAAGGTAAATACATCTAATGATTTGGCTATTAGAAATAGTAACCTCATTGAAACAAATTTTACCTTTATTAAAGTAATTCCATCTCATCTAATAGAAAAACAATGATATCATCAATATGTTACTATATACGTTTCATTATCGTTTATAAAATAAACCATCACCCACCTATCCGATTTTTAATAAATTACGTAATAACTTCTTCTTGATAATGATTTTTCGATAGGAGAAAATCATCTTGAAATTACTCATAAAAATATTCATCCTTATATTAATATCGGGCTGCACAAATCTAGTAAATAATAAAGCAAACAAGCCGGTAGCTATCTCGCGCAGTACTGATGCTATAGCGGTGGCATCAAGAATATCTCTTCCCGTGATGTCTAAGGTAGTAGCAGGAAATCGTTTTTACTATGTCCGGCTGCGGATTGGAGACGGCCCGGAAACTAATGTTATCCTTGATACAGGTTCTATCGGGCTCCGGGCTATATCTACGGTAGTACCCCATAGAAATCAATTTGGCCGAACTATTGTTTACAGCTATGAGAGCGGCAACGAATTACACGGTAGTGTTTCAAATGAGCGTATTACCGCAGGTGAACATCAACTTGGAATCATACCGATTCAAGTTGTCGATCAATTAAGATGTAGTGCGCAGGTGCCGAATTGCACGGTAGCCAAGCTTGCCCCTTCCACCCCATTTGCACAAGGCATTGACGGCCGTAGTAGCCAAGAATTTGGTGGCATCATGGGTATTCGGCTCTATTCACATGATCGATTGATACCCAATCCTTTAAGAGCCGCGGGCTTTAAGGGGTGGATTGTGCAACTTCCGCGCCCTGGAGAAGAGCAAGGAGCACTTATTCTCAACCCATCAATGGCAGAATTAAAAGGGTTTACTCGAAGCAAAGTAGATAAAAACGGGTCTGTTCCCGCTTGCCTTGATAGTGGCAACGCTACGCAGATCCTATGCCTTCCAACTGTGCTAGATAGCGGCGATCCGCATGTTTTTATTTTTGAACGCAATGTTAAGAACCATGTGATGTCACCGGGCACTTTAGTAAAACTGAGTCTATTTGATGGCGATAGAGACGATCAAAAAGTGGTCTTAAAATTCACTTCAGCCCAAAATCCAGGGAAAGAATCAAAGGAATTATTGCACTACAATCCGGCATTGATTTCTTTTAAATCGCTTAACAGGGTATATGACACACCATTTATTAATTCTGGGTATTTACCGTTTCTTGATTATTTAATTTATTTTGATGCTAAGGATAGCGTTATAGGCATGCAGGAACGAAAAATCGCTAATCCCTCAGGACAACAAACCGTAGCGAATTGACCCTTACTCGAAATGATGTTAATTCCCCTGAACGGAGGTGGTGCCGATGAAAAGTCGCGATTCACCGAAGAACATTGCCCTGACGCAAGAGTAACTAAGCACGCCGGTAGCCAAGGTCTGTCGATGCTATTTCCTTTTGATGGCCGACACAGAGCGTGTCATCGTCCAGAACCCGTCTCATCTCGGAATTAAGCTGCGAACGGCGTAGCGTCGTAGATCACCTCAGTTTCCAGGGCCTTGTTACTCATTTTGGTCACGATAGTTTCCTTCGTTATGAAAGGAAAACGTAGTCTGGAGCAGCGTAGTGACAGATCCTGTCACCACGGTTAGAGGGATGGCCACCGCCATGCGTGACGTTGAAGAAGCCGTTGAATTTATCGATGAAGAACTGAAACCATTTCCACACTGATCATAAGATTAATATTACAAAGAAAACATATGCCTTCGCAGAAGGCGATTAAACAGTAGCAATGATCGCAATTCAAAACCGGCAGATAACTAAAGCAGAACCAGAAATTAAAATATTATTGCGACGAAAATATAGAAACAAAAAATTAATCCACTAAAAATAATCAACAATTGAAAATCTAAAAAATACGAATGCAATGGCGGATGCCATCTATAATTAACTGGCATTGAAAAACTGAAAGGAAAAAACATGAAGAGAAATAATAAGCGAGTTAACTCTGTTGCTTGCATTATATCGCTGGGCGCATTAATACTTAGCTCATCCGTAACGTTTGCCTGCACACGGCTAGTTTATCTGGGTGATAATAATGAAACGATCACCGCTCGCTCGATGGACTGGAAAAAAGATGTGGGAACAAACTTATGGGTATTCCCACGCGAGTTACCTCGTTCTGGCGAAGCGGGACAGCACTCGCTTAAGTGGGTGTCTAAATATGGCAGCGTCATCGCATCGGCTTACGATATCTCGACAACAGATGGCATCAATGAAAAAGGGTTAGCCGCCAATTTGCTGTGGCTGGTAGAATCAAAATATCCCACTACTGCGCCTACCGCTGAAAAACCGGGGCTAAGTATCGCCGCCTGGGCGCAATATGTGCTGGATAACTTCGCCACCGTCGACGAGGCGGTTCAGGCGCTAAAGCAGGATAAATTTACGCTGGTCACCGCCAATGTTCCTGACGAAGAACGGCTGGCAACGCTGCATTTGTCATTATCCGATGCATCCGGCGATAGTGCGATTATTGAATATATCGACGGCAAACAGGTCATTCACCATAGCCGGGAGTATCAGGTAATGACCAATTCGCCGGTTTTCAACCAGCAATTGGCGCTCAATGCCTACTGGAAAGAAATAGGTGGAAGCGTCATGTTGCCGGGCACGAATCGGGCGGCGGATCGTTTTGTGCGCGCCTCATTCTATGTGGATAATATTGCCAAAAATGAAGGGCATGATAAAGCTTTAGCCAGCGCATTCAGTGTGATACGTAATGTTTCCGTTCCCTACGGTTATACTCTGAAGAATGAATCGGACAAACCGAACAAACTGGATAAATTGAATAAGCCGGCTGGACCAAATGAACCTGATCAACCGAATATCGCCTCAACCCGGTGGCGTAGCGTAATTGATCATAAATCCATGCAATATTTCTTTGAATCGGCCTTATCTCCCAATATCTTTTGGGTCGATCTGAAAAAGATTGATTTCTCTCCACGTGATGGCAGCGCCATGAAACTGGATCTGGGGCCGAACCAAAGTACGATCTACTCCGGGCAGGTTTCAGAGCAATTTAAGAAAGCAGAGCCCTTCAAGTTCGCCGGAATATAAGGTATCACACCAGATTATCCCTTCTCTATGGAGGGATAATCATCTGGCGGATGATATATCAATAGCATGTCAGATAGCCAATTGGTATGAACCAGGAATATACCAGAAAGTATTTAGCGTGCTGGTCAGCGATAGCTGCCAACGCCACTAAGATACTTTTCCACCGATAACGCGAATTAACACGAGCAGTTTTACATCCTGAAGCCGCAAGAGAGAATCTCGCACTATTTTGATATGAGGATATTATGCCGACATATTTCGCTGGATTTGATTCTTCTACATTCCCCGGTAATGAACTGATGGGCTGGTTCCAAGAAAATACCAACCTGACATGGTGTGGGTATTATCTTGCCGCAGCGCCGAGCCATGAAGATACGAGCTGGATGGGACAACGAGCAACCCTGCAGTCTGACGGCTGGGGATTAGCGCCAATATACGTTGGGCAGCAAGTCACCGGTCCGGGTTCTCATGAAGTAACGCCGTCGCAGGGTTCAGAAGACGGCCAACACACGGTGCAACTCATGAATAGCGAGGGCTTTCCCGCCAACAGTTGGGTCTATCTGGATCTCGAAAATGGCCCGCCTTACCCAACTGCGCAATCCGGCTATGTACAGGCGTGGGCAAGCGCGGTGCAAACCGGAGGATATCTCGCAGGAATTTACTGCTCTCATGACCTGGCTGCCGCGGTACAGCAACAATTACCTGCCAGCCGTATCTGGGCATTCAGGGTAAACACAACCGAACAGGAACCCTTTCCTGGCACAGATTTTCCGACGGTAGCGCCGGATGGGTGTGGATATCCGGAAGCCACAATGTGGCAACTACGACAAAACTGTGTAGTTACCGCTGGTGATGACGCCTGTTCTCTGACGGTGGACCTCAGCAGCAGTACGGTTAAGGATCCTTCCTGCTAAAACGGGCAATCACTCATAAACCGTCCCTGTCATCAATCAGGTATGACATAAACCAATACAACCGGTAGGTTCAGATGTTTATGCAAAATTCATGTTTCAGCCGCTTTTTATCTGCTTTTTTCCGTCGGCACAGCCTGCTGGTCATGTTGATGGTCGGTCTGGTCTTGCCCGCGTTGGTACAGGCGGCAGAGACGAATACGACATCCCCTCTTCCCCCGGCGGCGATATCGTTGCCGCCGATGTCCAGCCCGGCCAGCGTATCCGGAATAGCCGGCTCCGGACAGTTGCTCCCACCAACACCGGTGAATCCATTGCCTTATATCGCCGTTAGTCCATTACCCAAAACTTTGACGTATTTGATTCTGGCCGGCATCACGCTGATATGGGTGTGCGCGCTTGGCGTGGTGACAAAAACACTGCGCAAAGATCAATGGAGTTTGAAGAATGCGCTTGAGGAGGAAGTCGAGCTGCCCGCCGGCACGCCGCCGCCGGCATCCGGCGTCATGCCATTGATGGTAGCCAGTACCTCGAGGCTGATCGCGTTGATAGGGACTATCATTCTCGGGACGTTTTTTCTGGCGATTGGCTATTATGTGGTCTGGCAGCTCTGTAACGGTCAACCCATCCAGGATGCGCTCGATGCCTGGAGCTATTTTCTGGCTGGTACAACATTGTTCCTGCCCTACGGCTTTAACAAGGCATCGTCATTATTTAAGTAACCGAAACAGCCATATGGATAGCGCACGCAGGCTGGCCCGGTAGCTATCATCCATTGATAAACTGATTAAAATTAATATCTATCGCACGTATTCTGACCGGTATTGACGTCGAAGCCAAAAGTCAGATATGCAGAGCGCCTGTACAGAGTGGAAGCAGATCCAGTCTCATGCCGCAGCCATCAGCAATGCGCAGACAACGACACAGTTTGTGACGGTGTGATTGAAATATAAAAAAATAATAATTTTCCTTATACCATAGGGGGAATGAGACATTCGCTGTGGCGGCGGCGCCCGGCCGTGCGCTCACCTGGATACCAGACCCGGCGCTGTAGGGAGAAGACGATGAAGCTTTCAGATTTAGGAGACAGAATTTGCATTATGGGGCCGTCGAACAGCGGCAAATCTACCCTTGCTAATGCGATTTCGCAGAAACGTAATCTGGAAGTGATCCATCTGGACCAACTTTTTCATGTCCCCCATTCAAACTGGCAAGAACGCCCTCTGAATGAGTTTATGTTATTGCATGAGCTGGCAATAAATAAGGAAAGCTGGGTCATCGATGGCAATTACAAAAGATGCCTGCCGCAGCGTTTGTCCCGCGCCACGGGACTGATTCTGCTGGATGTCTCTACGCTGTCGAGCTTGCTGCGTTATGTAAACCGGACGCTATTTCAATATAAGCGCTATGGTGGTCTGGAAGGGGGGCAAGACCGGCTTAACTGGAAAATGTTCCATCATATTGCTGCCGTCACGCCTAAAAACCGAAAACACTATGCTGAACTCTTTGACACGTTGACCATACCAAAAATCAAACTGACCTCGATTAACGACATTAATAAACAGTTTGATGAATGGGAGCTCACGAGATAGCCATCTCAATCATCAGCCATATTGGCCCGTCATAACAGTCCACCATAAATAATCCGCCATAATCCCCCGTCATTGATAAGCGTCGTTTTCAATACGTGGATATCGCAACCGGCCCGGCCTGTAAGCTGCTTTCATCCGGGCGCGATGCATCAATCGGCTTCATTCCGCAGCGCCGCTGCTGTTCGTGATTTCGACGTACCCTGGTCCGTCAGGCAGACCCTTCACTTCCACGCCTTGCGGCACCGCCACGCCCGGCACCACCGCACGTTGCTGCGGCACGCTGTCGGCATCCTGACGGAAGAGAACATAGCTGTTGCCGGCCTCGTCCGAGTGCAATGCCTCGACGGGAACGGCGATGCCGTGCTCATTACGATACGTGACCACCGACAGCCGGGCGCTCATCCCCAGCCGCAGACGCTGGCGCTGTTCCGCCGGCGGAGTAGCAAGAGTAACCAGCACATCGTAGCGGGCGCTGGCGGCGGCCATGTCGCCAGCGCGCCCTTCAATACCGATGGTCTGGATACGGCCGTTCAGCGTCAGCCCGGCAAAACCGTCGCCGCTGATCTCCACCGCCATCCCTTCGTGCAACTGATGCAGGTCGGCCTCTTCGAGACTGGCTACGACCTGTAGGCGATCAGGATTGATCAGCCCGAACAGCGGCATCCCCTGATTGGCCCGCATCCCCGGCTGCAATGGCTGGCGTTTATCGGTTTCCGGCGCGGCGGGGCGCACCAGTACGCCCGCAAACGGCGCACGCACCACCTGCTGCGCCTGCATCGCCATCAGCGTTTGATGGCGCGACTGAGCGTTAGCCAGTTCCATCTCGGCGATCTGACGGTTTTCGCCACGCCCCCGGTCCAGCGCCGCCTGCAATTCCTCCTGCGCGGCGGACAGATCGAGCCGTTGCGCCTGAGCCTGTTGAGCCAGCGCATCGACTTCCATTCTGGCGACGATGCCGCGCTCAAACAGGGTGCGGGTATCTTTCAGGTTGGCCTCGGTGTTCGTCAGGCTGATACGCGCGTTATTCAGGGTACGTCGCGCCCGCGCCACATCCTGACCTTGTTCCCAGTGCTGCATGTCCTGCACCGTGCGCTGCGCTTTTAGCAAGTCGGCCAGCGCCTGACGCAGTTGGATATCCAGCAGGCCGGTATCCAGCGTCAGCAACGGCTGGCCCGCTTCCACCCGTTGCCCTTCATTGACCAGCACGTCTTTGATCATGCCGTCAAACGGCGCGGAGAGCGTCAACGTGGCGGCAGCCTGAATCCGCCCGGTCAACCCCAGACGGTTTTCCAGCACCTGCGGTTCAACGCGTAGCCATTGCGTCTGCGGCATGGCGCTGGTCGCTGGCGGCCAGAACGTCCAGATCGTCGCCGCTACGCCCAGCGCGAGGGCGACCATCAGCGCCATGCGCCAGCGCAGCGGGCGTTGCCGGTATCGTGAAAGATTAATCATTGAGTGAGATATCCCAGCTTTGCAGCGTCGTACCCAGCGTTTGATCCAGATCGGCCTGGGTGTTGAGATAGGTAATCAGGGCGCTGAGCCGGGCGTTTTCGGCGTTACGCAGATCGGTTTCAAAACTCAGCACCTGAAAGTTGCTGGAGCGCCCGGCGGTGAGTTTTTCCCGTTCGATATCCAGCTTGCGACGCGAAAGATCCCGCGCGCGCTGGGCTATCTCAAACTGGCGCCAGCGGGTGCCGATATCGCGCACGGCGTTGGTGACGTCGCGCTCCAGTTGCTGGCGGCTTTCGGCGAGCTGAATGCGTTGATTCTGCACGTTAACCCGCGCCTGCACCTCCGCCTGCTGCTGACTCATATCGCCGATGGGAATGTCCACCTGCACGCCGACATAGTTCTCCCAGTTGCGCGACCCGCCCACCGCGCTGTTGCGATCGCGCAGCTGGCTGGTTCCCCCTACCAGCGACACATCCCACAGGCGGTCATTGCGCGCCACCGCCAGACTAATGTCGGCCTGTTTATCGACGATCAGTTGCGTAAGGTAGGCGGGTTGCAGCGCCTCGGCCTGAGACAACGCGGCGGCGGGGCTGACGTCGACGCGGCTGGCCTGCAACCGCTCGGTCGCGCGGACAGGCGTGCGCAAATCCAGCGCCAGCAGTTGCAGCAGCGCCAGGCGGCTGACGTCAAGCTGATTGATCGCTTCTTCACGGGACAGCTCCTGAGTCGCGACATCCGCTTCCGTCTGGATGATTTCGAATTCGGCCATGCGCCCGGCGGCGATCAGAGAGCGGTTGACCTCCAGCAACTGGCGTGAACGCGCCAGCGCTTCATCGGCGATGTTCAATTGCTCCTGCGCCTGCAGCAACGTCCGATAGGCCATGATGACTTGGGTGATAGTCCGGGCGACGGTGGCCTTCAGCGTCAGCCGGTTGATCTGCTCGGACAGCTTTGCCAGCCGCACCGGCGCGGTAGCGATCTCTTTACCTGCACCGCGCAGCAACGGCTGGATAACCGTGATCGTGGCGCCGTCATTGCGGGTACGACCGGCTTCATCCGCCAGCGTGGAGCGGTGCGTCCATGCCAGACTCACGCGGGTGCCATAAGGCGTCAGCAGCGTAGTGGTAGGCGCGATTTCGCCCTGACGGTAGCGGTCATCCTGATTGCGCGCCGCCAGATAGCTGCCGCTCAACACCAGCTTGGGAGTAAAGCGGTCTTCGGCCACCAGCAGGTCGAATTTCTGAGCGACGCGATCCAGATAGGCGCTACGAATGGCGCGGTTATCGCGCAAGCCAAGATAGATAGCGTCGCTTAGCGTCAGATCGATAATCTGCGCGTTGGAAGACAAGGTGCTGCTGCCCGCACGGGTCGCCTGAGAAGGCAGCAGGCGGTCGGTCAGCGCGGCGGACGCATCCAGCCCAACCAGCAGCAACAGGACGAGGGCAACCGTTCTAATCATCACGCAGCGCCTTTACCGGCTCCAGCCGGGCCGCCGTCAGGGCGGGATGCAGACCAAAGAACACCCCGACCGCCAGCGAACTGATAATGCCCAAAGGCAGCGACAGCGGGGACAAAGCAAAAGTCCAGCCGGACATGTTCACAAACAACCAGGCGGCAAGCAGGCCGACAATCGCTCCGGCCAGCGCGCCGACGATCGCCAACGCCGCCGCCTCCAGCAGAAACAGGCGGCCAATATCTTTTGGGCGGGCGCCCAGCGCCATACGCACACCGATTTCGCGTCGCCGTCCGGCAACGTTCATCACCATGACGTTCATCACGCCCACGCCTCCCATCAGCAGCGACACGCCGCCCAATCCGGCGAGCAGCCAGGTAAAGGTGCGCGACTGCCGCGCCATACCTTCCAGCAGTTGCTGCGAGAGTTGCACCGACACCTCGCGTCCCGGCGCCAATGCCATCATATAATCACGCAGTGCCGCAGCCTCTTGCTGCAACGTTTCACTACGGCGGCTGCGCGCCACCACGCTGCTGATTTCAGGAGAGGAGAGAAGACGGTGCATGCCTTCGATAGGCAGGATGATAGCCTCGTCCACCGGCACCGGAAGCAGCGGGTTTTGCCCCTGCTCTTGTAAAATCCCTACTACCTCAAACAGATAACCGCCAAGCTGTATTCGGCTGCCAAGCGTCGCCGGCGTACCGGCTTCGCCCAGTTCGACCGCCGTTTTCGCGCCAAGCACGGCGTAGGTGCTCTGGCGATCGTAACGGGTCAGGAAGCGGCCATGTGCGACCCGCAACGCCAGCACCTGCGCCAGTTCGGCGCCGGCGCCGGCCACGATGGCATTAAATTGACGTCGGTGCAGGCGGGCAGTGGTCGAAGTGAGAATAAGCGGCGCGGCGTACCGGATTCCAGGCAAGGCGCGGGTTAGCGCGTCGATATCCAGCGTGGCGGGCACGCGGCGCTGGCTGGTCTGCGCCGCGTCGGCAAAGCCGGCGACCAGCATATCGCTGCCCATATCGCGAAAGGCGCGGAGGGCATCCGCCGCCGCGTTGTGGCCGATGTTCAGCAACGCTACCACCGCAGCGCACCCCACCGTGATGCCCAGCAACGCCAGCACCGCCCGTCGCCCTAACTGGCGCAGGCTATCCAACGGTTCGGTCAGCATGTAATGCAGAGAAGCGCCGTAGGGAGAACGGGCGACATCAGGCAAGGCCGCGTGCCGTTCTTCCGGCTGTTTCGCGGAATGTATCCCTTTGGCGTAGTCCCCGTCGCGCTTTAACACAAATACCGAGCCTTTATCGCATCAGGAAACGGTCTTTTCCGTCACCACGCGAGAGGCAGCAACCAGACGAGGAAACCGCCCGGCCCATTGTCTCTGCGCCGTCACGGATAAAATTTGAATGTTCACGCTATCCTCCCTGATTCGTGCTGTTAACTGACCCACACCTTTGTGGCAGAAACGGCGTGGGTCATTTCCCTGTCAATTAGTTATTGAGAGGGGATTTATAATTTCCGGTCCAGTTAAGGGCGTTACCGCTGGTATTGCTATTGAAGACAACCAGTTTGTAAGTACCGCCGGTGCTGCCCATCTGATAGGAAACATTGCGGCCTTCACTGACGCTACGCCAGCTTCCACCCACCTGCTGATACAGCTTGAGCGTCAACGACAGAGAAACGGAAGAGGAACCAAAATTCGGCGTTAAAGACGCCATCAGGTATGCCGAGCAGTTGTACGTTTTGGAATAGATCTGCACTTCGGTTTGAGGATTAACCGAGCCCGATACCGGAACGGTCACACGGGTCGGGCCGCAACTTGCCGCGTTCGCCTGAGAGGCGGCGCCCAGAGCCAGCGCACTAACAACTAACAATTTTTTTAATGATTTAAGATGCATGGAAACCTCCCTTGGTTTCGTTTTACGCTGTCATAAAAAAGACAGCATCCTTTATAAAATAAGGCAATAAGTCAGAAACTTTGCCGCTAGTCAATATCGACTCATCCGACCAAACCTTTACAAATAAATTAGTAACCATATAAAAACATTTAACCATTGATGTATTCCTGAACGCGGCCATCGCTCACCTGAATACGACGCTGCATCTGCCGGGCGATGGATTCGTCATGCGTGACCATCACCAGCGTCACCCCTTGTTCCCGGTTCAGCGCCAGCAATAACGACAGAATATCGCCGGCGGTCTGGCTATCGAGATTGCCGGTGGGCTCATCGGCCAGCAACAGTGACGGCTCGCCGGTGAGGGCGCGGGCGATGGCGACGCGCTGTCGCTGGCCGCCGGACAGATCCGCCGGGCGGTAATGGAGGCGCTCGGCCAGCCCAACCCGTTCCAGTTGACGCCTGGCCGCCTGATGGGCATCACGGCGGGAATAACCGCGATAGAGCAGCGGCAGCGCCGCGTTATCCAGCACGCTAAGACGCGGCAGCAGATTAAAGCTCTGAAAAACGAACCCGATAGTCTGGTTGCGTATTCTGGCGCGTTCATCGGCCGAAGCCTGCGCCATGTCACAGCCGTTCAGCCACAGTCGCCCCGACGAGGGTTTATCGAGCAGCCCGATAATGTTCAACAGCGTGCTTTTTCCTGAGCCGGAAGCGCCAACGATGGCGCAACTCTGCCCTGCGTCAACCGACAGGGAAACATTATGCAGAACCGGGTGCGACGCTAACGCGGAGGGATAAGCGTGGCTAACCTGTTCCAGCTGTATCAGACCGGGGGCCGATGTTCCCGGTGGCGTGTCGAACCGGCCTTCCTGCATGACTCCATCCTTTGGTGATGCCCGTTATTACCGCCTGCCCGGCGCCGCCGGATACCGGGCAAGGCAACATCGCTTGCTCATTCGGGGCCAGATCATTCGCAATATTCAGACAGCGAATCATACACGAAACATAAAAAATGCATGACTAAACCATCATCATTGCCGGTAAAAAATGACGACACGGCACACGCCTCACTGACCGTCACATCGCTGGAGAATATGCCGCATGATTCCTGAATACGTTGTCTGTTATTCCCGCGACGGGGCGTGATGTCATCGCGGTAAAGCCATCAACCGGTATGCCGAGCAGGCAACAGCGATGGCATCAAGCCACCGGAAGCGCTCGATAGGGTCGTTCAAAGTAGGAGGGTTCCAGCTGCGGCGCGCAAGTGCGTACCACGCCGTCAGCTATTTCCAGACGCATACCGGAACGGGAAAACCTGAGGGTATCGCGGTTTGATTGCCGCCGGCGCTGGAGCCGGAGCATATTACGTCCGGCTTTATGGCATCCTTGCCATCAGCGAAGACGCGCAATCTTCATTGTTGGGCGTCGTCATTCGGGTCGACCGACTGCCAGATTTCAATTTCCCAGTTTCCATTGCTGCCATCGCATAAATACCGTTCAAAGCATACGCCTCTGGCCGGCCTATACCCATTCTGGGCAATCAGGTCATATAGCTCGCCCCAGGCTTTGGCGAATTCACCGTTGCTGACAATGGTATGCAAGACCGCGAACAATCCCTCTGGAATCGTTTCCTCGCGGACACCCAGCGTATTCTCGCCTATCGCCGTTTCAGCCGGCAGCACCAGCGCCACATCCGCCCGCAGCTGATCTTGTTCCGTTTCTGATGGATCGTCCCAGTAAAACGCCAGCGTTTCCGTCCAGGGCAATTGCTGCTCCTGCGCCCACGCAATCAGTTTCTGAAATCCATCGGGCACCGATTGATGATAAGGCCCGATAACGCGCAGGCAATGCACCTTTTTAGGCTGTGCCACGTCAAAACGCAGTGTCATATTTCCCCCTCATTGCTCGATTAATATTACTGTATATAAACACAGTATCATTAATCACACAATAAAAGAAGGGCTATTTGATAAACGTTTTTGACATTACCAGACCGTTTCAAAAGATGATTTCTTCATAAATGGGACAGCGTGCGGTCATCACGGAGAACGATAGCCCGGCGCGAACGCGGCTCACACTTTGCTCACCCGATACGTCTCAATCAGGTCGGCGTAATACGCCTGCTCCTGTTGAATTCGCTGCCGGATTTTATCGGGATTGTCGTACACCGGCTTCAGGTAATATTTTCGCAGCATTTCCAGATAGTCGTAGCTCACGATGGTGCGTTGCATCGCGTCCGCCAGCGGACGATAAACACTGTCCGGCATAGTGGCGGGTGCGAACCAGCCGTACCAGCCATTAATATTCATCGACGGAATCCCCTGCTCGCGGCAGGTCGGCACGTCATCCACCCCCGGCTGACGCAAACGGCTGGTAGAAGCGATCGCCCGCAGCTTGCCATTCTTATACAGATCGAGCGAGTTACCGGAAATCAGAAACGCCGCCGCCAGATGCCCGTTCAGCAAATCATCCACAATCATGGAAGTGCCATAGTAGGATTGCGGTTGCAGCGCCACGTTCTTTTCGCGCCCGAGCACCAGCTGCGCCATGTGGCCGGGAGAGCCGAACTGGGCAAAGCCGATATTGCTGAACTCCGGGTTGCTTTCCACCCAGCGCACATAATCGTCCAGGCTTTTTACCCTGGCGTCCACTATCGGCCCCAGCGTCAGCAGCAAGGTATATTCGCCGGTTATCGCCAGCGGCTTGAAATCAGTCAGAGGATTGTAGGGCAAGTGGTTGTAGATAGACGGGAAAATAATCAGCTGCGGCGATTGCGCCATCAGCAGCACGCTGCCATCGCCGGGCGATTTTTTCGCCGACATCACCGCCCTGATGCTGTTCTCACCGGGTTCGTTATACAGCCGATAACGGCGGTCATGATACTGAGACTCCAGCAGTACCGACACTTCGCTCGCCACCTTGCTGCCCAACCCGGTCTGAGCATAACCAAACATCACCACGCCCTCCTGCGGCGCGGCGGCCTGAGGTCCACGCGAATACAGCGCGGGGAATAGCAGCGAAGAGCAGCCCGCCAGGAATGTTCGCCGGGTCATAGCCATATGTTCGTCTCCCAATCGATTTGCGGATGTTCCATCAAGGCAGCCTCACCTCAGATCCGGCTGATGTGATAACTGTCAACCAACTCGCGGTAGTACTCCTGCTCATCGCGAATACGCTCCCGAATCCTATCGGGCGACGACGACGCTACCGGCTTCAGAGAATAACGTTCCAGTACAGAGGCATAATGTTCATGCTGAATGCGCTGTTGTAACGCCTCGGCCAGCGGCGCGTAGACGCGGTCGGGCATTGAGGCCGGCGCAAACCAGCCGTACCAGCCGCTAATCGCCATTTCCGGCACGCCCTGTTCCTTGCAGGTCGGAATGTTTTCCCAGCCGGGATGACGTTCAGTGCTGGTAATGGCAACCGCGCGCAGGCGACCGCTTCGAAACGCGCTGGAGGCATTCCCCGAAATCACCAGCCCGGCGGAGAGGTAGCCATTCAGTAAATCCTCGATCATCATCGAAGAACCAAAGTAGGCCACCGGCTGGATCGCCACTTCTTTCTGGCGCGACAGAATCGCCTGCGCGATATGGCCGGTCGAGCCGAACTGGGTGAAACCGACATTACGGTATTCCGGGTTCCTCTCTACCCAACGCAGGTAGTCATCCAGCGTTTTGACCCGGGGATCCACCAGCTTGCCAACGGTCAGGAACAAGGTGTATTCCCCCATGATCGCCAGCGGCTCGAAATCCGTGAGCGGGTCATACGGCAAACTGCGATAGATCACCGGCAGCAGATTCATCTGCGGCGACTGGGCCTGCAACAGCGTGCGGCCATCGGGGGCAGCGCGTTTAACCGTCGAAACAGCGCGCAGGCTGTTTCCGCTGGGAATATTGACCAGCTTGTAAAGGTTCTGCTGATAAGATTGCGCCAGCGACGCCGCAGTATCGACCGCCAGTGAGCTGCCGATCCCGGTTTTACCGTACCCGAAGATCAATTCGCCGGATGGCGCGGTTTCCGCGGCTCCCGCTCCCAACCAGGGCGCGACCATACAGGCGGAGGCGCCTGCCAGAAATGCACGTCGAGTCAATGTCATGTCACCCTCCCGCGTTACTGGTTAACTTCGGTTACTGGTTAAGCTCTGAAATAATCAAACGCCACAAACGTTTTCCCGACTGACTGGCCAGGCTCTCCGGCGCCAGCCGCAACACCACTACGCCCTGCGACGCCTGCTGATTGCGCAGGCTGGCGTCGCTAAACAGAAACTGAATGCGGTGCATCGCCACCACCGGCACCGCATCCCCTTTATCATTTTTCAGCGACGCGATCGGCCCGCCATACAGGACGCTCAGGGATTTCGGCGTGATAAATTCGGAGCTGTTCGGATCCAACTGTTCAACCTTGACCGGCAGGGACGGCATCGACAGGTTATTCGGGATAAATTTGCCCGTCAGGTCGGGCGACAGGCGGGAAACAAAGGTTTCATCCACATAGCCGATGATGTCCTGCTTGTCGCCTTCCAGAATCCGACCGATGACCTGATCCGGCGAGAACCACTGCCCCGGCTGCAGATTGGCGATCAAATCCACCACCACGCCATCGACAGGCGAACGCCAGACCAGCTGCGCCAGTTGATTATCCAACCCGGCCAACGTTTCTTCCGCTTCCTGCAACTTCTGCCGCAGCGTCACGGTTTCCAGTTTTTCCGCCTCGGAACTGCTGATGCGGTTGAGCCGGAATTGCATCAGGTCATGCTCCATCATCGCCTGCTCGCGCTGAAAGGTGAGCTCCGGCGAGGAAAAACGCAGCAGCACCTGCCCCTGCCGCACCCGGTCGCCATTACCGATAGCGACCGTCTCCAGCCGCGCTTTATCCGGCGCGTGAATCAGGGTTTGCCCCTGGATATTCACCATGGCGGGGATATTGACGGTGCGGGGAAGAGGGCAAAAAAAGGCGATAATCGCCACGAACGGCAGCAATGTCAGCACCAGTTTACGTCTCCAGGTTATTTTCTCCCGGTGTCGAACCATATCTCTCCCCATCAGCAAAAGCGGCTGCAGCACATAGTGATAAAGGATGTAAGCGAATATCAGTATCCCGATGAGCGGAATGAAAAACCGATAAGCCAGGTAACCGATGCCCAGAATCAGAAACATTTGATACGCCAGCACCATCAGGCCATACAGCGCCATCAGCTTGGGGCGCAGGCCGCCGACCGGCTCCGGCTTGTCCAGCACCGGTCCCAGTACCCATCGGTGCCAGTAATAATTGAGCAGCGAGCGTGAGCGCGGCTGCAGGTTTTCCACCCCGGTCAGGTCGTTTAAAAAGTAGTAACCGTCAAAACGGGAAAACGGATTAAGGTTGATAGCCAGCGTCGTCACCCAACTGGTGGTCGCCAGCACAAAGCAGATGGAACGCAGCGTGCCCGGCGGCAGCAACGCCCATCCCGCGGTAGCCAGACCGGCGATCAGCGTTTCGGCCCCCACGCCGCCCAGCGCAATCCACATACGGCGACGCGGCTGGACAACCCGCGCCGCGTCGGTCAGATCGGTGTAAAACATCGGAAAGATAACAAACAGGGAAATGCCCATTTTCCCTACCCGACATCCCTGACGATACGCCACAAAGGCATGCCCCATTTCGTGAAACCACTTCAAAAACAGGATCGCCACGCCAAACCCCAGCACGCCCTGCAGCGAATAGAAATCCCGAAAAGTGGCGAGGTAGCTGTCCCACTGTCTGGCCGTCAGATACAACCCGGCCAGCGTGACTACCAGCCAGAGCGTCAACAGCGCTCGGGTAAGCCAGCGAAGATGATGTCCGGCCACCAGGTTCAGCAGCGGCATCGGATCCCATAGCGGCAGTTGCCGGACGCTGGGTTTGCGCAGCAATAGCGCCTTGGGCTTTTCCTCCACCGATTCCGCGTAGTCCTGCGCCATCAGCAGATGCTGCTGGCGCAGAAACAGCGTCAGCGAACCGAACTGTTCAATATTGAAACGCAGCCCGCGCGAATCCAGCAGCGGTTTCAGTTGACCGATGGTGCGGCAGCCGGGCCGGGAAATCAGCATCACATCACTTTCCGGCAACTGAAAGAAACGATGCTGCCAGGGATCGTAAATGCGCCAGCTCATCTCTCCGTCGCTGCCGGGGCTGGATTCGAGTTGCAGTTCCTGACGTAAACGGGGCAGCGCCGTGCTGTCGTCAACCATATTCAGATCCCCAGAAATTGTCTGGCCGACGCAATCGGACGGCGCAACAGCTGAAACCACAGCGGCACGTCTTCCGTGTAGATGCGCGCGGTTCCCCGGGCGCCGATACGCGGGTAGACGTCGTCGCTATCCGCTTCGGCCAGCAGCGTATAACTGCTGACGCCCTCCGGCGTGATCTGCGGGGTATAACTGAACGTGGTCAGCGTGGCGTTATAGGATTTCAACGGCGAACTGTCGAGAAAGATGCGGATCCGGTCGCCGACTTTAAGGTGGATGCTGTCATTGACCGGCAGCGCAATCTGATACTGGATCTTTTGCGGATCCGCCACCTGCATGATCTCCTCGCCCACCCGCACGGTTTTGCCTTCCCAGTCGCGCTTATTGGTATAGATGGCGATGCCGGATTGCGGCGCGACGGCTTTGGTGCGCTGGTAAATGTCCGTCATGTACTGATAACGCCCCCTCGCCAGCAGGTATTCGGTACTGGCGACCGCCATCTCCTGACGGAATTTTTCATCCTCAAACGCCGAGGCGTTGACCTGGCCGCTGTGCGCTTCCGCGACCGCCAGCTCCTGCCCGGCCAGCACCATTTCGTTGTAGGGTTTCAGATCTTCGAACTGCACCAGCGACGTTCCGGACGCCACCTGACTGTTGGGCGCGACCAGAATCTGACGTACCACGCCATCGATGGGCGCGGTCAGGCGGTAGGGATCGCGGGCGATCACCTCCACCGGCGCCACCACGCTGAGCGGCACCGGAATAAACCCGCCCGCCGCCAGAATAGCCGGCACCAGCCACAGACAGTGACGCAGCAGCCGCGTTCCCTGCGACAGCCGCGGCTCGCGCCGCAACGCCAGCCACGCATGGGTATACGTTTCGGACAGACGCAGCGCCAGCGACTGCTCGGCTTCATTAAAGTCCTGCTCGCTGCGCAGGTAGAGCACCCCGGCTTCCGGCTGCTCTCGATAGCCGAGCGGCAACCAGAGCCCATGTTGCAGCGGATAGTTTTTCAGTTCGACTGCCGTCGCCTGCTGCAGATTCATGACCCGGCAGTCCTCCAGCGCCTGGCCTTTTTTATTGAGAAACCGCTCCAGCGCCAGCAGCAACGGCGCTTTGCGTTCCACGCCCTTTACGTCCGATACCTGCACCACGCGCAATTTGCCGGAGAACTGATTACGCTGCCAGACAATCGCCTGCTCATAGGGCAACAGCTGCCGCACCGCATTGGCGATATGCGCTTTCATGAGCCGTTCGTCCGCCAGCTTTCTGATCGCGGCTTCAAACTGCAGCAGTTTCAGGGCGGGCAGCGCCAGTTGCCCCAACGGCGCAGCGTTGTTATTGCTTTGTGCGGGGATCGTATTATTCATGACCGTCCCCCTGTGGTTTTAAGACATTCGATTGTTTTAAGACATCCGATTGTTTTAAGACATCCGATTGTTTTAAGACATCCGATTGTTTTAAGACATTCGGCTGTTTTAAGACATCAGACTGTTTTAAGACGGCCGACTGTTTGAAAATGACCGAGCCGCTCATACCGGGCCCAAACACCTGGTGGTTCAATGCGTCGGCATCGAGCTGGCCGATAATTTTTACCGTCTTGCTCACCGCGTCGATTTGCGGCAACACCTGAGTGACATGGCCCTGATAAGCCGACTGGGTTTCATCCACCATAAACTGGAGCGGAATGTCGGCCTTCAACCAGTTCAGCCACGAAGACGGCACAATCACGTTCAGCTCCAGCGCGCTCGGGTCCACAATGGTCATCAACGGCTGGCTAACCGACACCGCTTCATACGGCGAGACTTTCAGTTCCTGCACCACGCCGGCGAAAGGCGCGCGAATCTCGCAATAACTGATTTGAATCGCCAGCCCGCGCGCTTTGGCGACCGCCTGATTGTATTCCGCCTGCGAGGTGAGCAAATCATAACGCCCCACCGACTGGAATTTATCCAGCTCGATATTGGTATCCCAGGCGTTCTTTTTTACCTTCACTTCTTCATTGGCCGCGTCCGCCTCGGCACGAGGACGCGCGCAATTAAACCCGACCAGCAGGTCGCCTTTTTTAAACGCCATTCCTTCGCGAAACGGAATTTGCAATACCTGAGCGCCCAGTTCCGAAGAGAGCGTGGCCCGATTTATCGCCCGCAAAATACCATGCGCCTGATAAACGCCATTCTCTTCAGCAAAAGCCCGGTTACCCGATAATACCGCGCGGGAATTCCCTTTCATCACCGCCCCATTCTTTTCCGACGCATTGTTTTCCGACGCATTGTTTTCCAGCCTGGCGCCGTGGGCGGAAAACGACAGGGCGGCAATCACCAAAATAATAACGAGTCGACAGTTTTTCATGGATTTTCCCGCCTTGATACTTCCGGTAAGGTGGTAATTTCTTCCGTCCAATAAAACTGGAGTTTTTTCGCGATACTGGAGACGGAATCCTTTTCAGTAATTTCAGAATCAAAATTATCGATACCCATTGAGGCATACAGATTGGCGTAGGCATTCTGTAAATCAGCATAGGCGGTGTCGTAACGCACCTCGTCCAGAATGGTTTTCATCTCAACCTGTACCAGATCCATCTGGCTGATGATTTTTCCCTGAAAACCAGCACGGGTCAGTTCTAATATATTGTCCTGAACCTCATGACTCTGACGCACCGTATTTAACTCCTGAGAAAGACGGATAAAACGCGCCCTGGCGACATAGATTTGCGTAAGAATAGCCATTATCAGCGCATCCTCACGCGCCTGAATCACTTTCGCTTCGGCCTGCACCACCTTATGCTGCATCGGATAACTGAACACATTCATCAAATTCCAGCTAACCGTACCGGAAAAATTCGTCCATTCATTGTTATAGAGGTATTTATTGGTGTCGTAATTCATACCCAATAACGTTTTAAATGAAGGCAAATTGCGAACCCACTGTTTCGTCAATTCATGATCATTGATCCGTTTTCGATAACTGGATTCACGCAATTCAGAGCGGTATTTCAACCCAATCAATATCATCTGCTCCGCCGAACCGGGTAATTCCGGCACGACGGCGGTTCGGTCGGGCAGAACCAGCTTGAACGGTGTTTCGGGTTTCAGGTTAATTAGCGCCGCTAACTGCTTTTTGGCAAAAAACAATTCACGCTGCATCCGCTGCACATTGGCCTGAATCTCCAGCAGGTCATGCTGATAATTCAGCACCTTTAGCGGCGACACGTTGCGCCGCTTCGCCAGTTGCTCGGACTGGAACAAGGTTTTCTGCGCCAGCGCTTCCAGCTTGATCAGTTTTTCATGGGTACGGTCGGCGCTGACTGCCCGCCAGTAGGCCGTGCGCACGTCCTCCAGAATACGGCTGATAACCTTGCGTCGCCGCTCCTGAGAGATATATTGCTCGTCCACATTCTGTTTGTTCTGAATATAGGACAGGCCGAAATCCAGAATATCCCAACTGGCCGCTAACTGAGCGGTATAGGTACGCCGTTCGGAAGATGTCGAAGACTGCAACGACTGGCTGCCGTCGATCAATGAACGACTGCTGGAGCCGGAGTCATTGTTGCGCTGACTGCCGCCCACCGACGCCACCACCGACGGAAACATGCCAAGCCTTCCCAGCTCGCTGAGTTTGCTTTTGTATTCCTCATCCATCAGTTCGATTTTCTGGTCGAGGTTGTATTTCAGCGCTCGCGCCATCGCTTCATACAACGAAATCGGCCCCGAAACCGCCTCATCACGGGACACGATCTCATTGATACGGTCATACGCACCCCAGGTTTGTTTATCGGTATCAATCGGTGGCGACGTCACCGCACACCCGGTAATCGTCACCACTCCCCAGACAGCAAAAGACGCCAAAACAGACTGTTTAATAAAATCAGGCATTGTGACATTCCATTAACTCAACGCACGGATAAGATCCCTCAATGCTTGCTGATCACGCATCGCAATGGTCTGCAATTGCTGCTCTACCGTGACAGCGGGTTCATCCTGCGCAGGTATTATCGTGTTATTGTTCTGTGCGGTTTCAGGCCCCATGGGTATGCCTTCACCGAGTGTTGCCGGATTGGTTACGGGCTGATTCTGTGCATCATGCAAAAACTCAAATGTCGTGGTCGGCTCAAAATCGCGGACAACCTGGTTAATACTCCCTTGCGACAAATCAAGTCCGCTGCTGGTGCCAAGCGACTTCACGCCGGCGATAGCCTGGTCGCCCGGCTGATTCCCGAGCAATGGCGCGCTGCCGCCCAATCCTTTGATCGCATTCACGGCGTCCAGCAATATGGGGTCATACTCTCTGGCTTCCATTTCCGCGCTCAGTCGTCCTGGCGTGAACGTGGGCGGCAAGCCGGCACTATCCGGCGGTGGCACATAGTTCATCTGCCCGGTCCCACCGCCTGCCGTATTGCCGTCCGTTCCCGGCAACGCGCTGACCACCACCGTCAGCGAGCCACGCACCGTACTACCCTGCGGGTCGCTGAGGGTGTAACTGACCACATCCGTCCCGCTGAAGCCGGGGTTGGGTATGTAGGTCATCATGCCGTCGGCGCTAACCAGCACCCTGCCGTTGGTAACCGATATCGAGGTGACCGTCAGCGGGTCGCCGTCCACATCACGGCTGTTATCCAGCACATTTACCGAGACCGGGGTATTCGCCGACGTGGTAAGCGTTGTCTCGCCGATCACTTCCGGCGCATCGTTCACCGCCGTCACCGTAATGGTCAGCGTGCCCGTCGCCACCCCGCCCGCGCCGTCGCTGACGGTATAGGTCACGGTATCGGTGCCGTTAAAGTTGGCATTGGGCGTATAGGTCAGCGTACCGTCGGCGTTGATCACCACCGTACCGTTGCCCGCCGTCGCGGCGGTCACCGTCAGCGGGTTGCCGTCCACATCAGCATCGTTCGCCAGTACATCGACGGTCACCGGCGTATCTTCCGCGGTGGTCGCCGTATCCGCCCCGGCCACCGGCGCATCGTTCACTGCGGTGACGGTAATGGTCAGCGTCCCGGTGACCACGCCGCCGGCGCCGTCGCTGACGGTGTAGGTCACGGTGTCGGTGCCGTTAAAGTTGGCATTGGGCGTATAGGTCAGCGTGCCGTCCGCGTTGATCACCACCGTGCCGTTACCGGCGGTCGCGGCGGTCACCGTCAGCGGATTGCCGTCCACATCAGCATCGTTCGCCAGCACATCGACGGTCACCGGGGTGTCTTCCGTGGTGGTGGCACTGTCGTTACCGGTGACCGGTGCGTCATTCACCGCCGTCACGGTGATGGTCAGCGTGCCGGTGACCACGCCACCGGCCCCGTCGCTGACGGTATAGGTCACCGTATCGGTGCCGTTAAAATTGGCATTGGGCGTATAGGTCAGCGTACCGTCGGCGTTGATCACCACCGTACCGTTGCCGGCGGTCGCCGCGGTGACGGTCAGCGGATTACCATCGACATCGCTGTCATTCGCCAGCACATCCACCGTCACCGGCGTGTCTTCCGCGGTGGTCGCCGTATCCGCGCCCGCCACCGGCGCGGTATTGGTGCCCGTAACCGTCACAATCAATGTCCCGGTAGCGATCCCACCCTGCCCATCACTGACGGTATAGGTCACCGTATCGGTGCCGTTAAAGTTGGCATTGGGGGTATAGGTCAGGGTGCCGTCAGCGTTGATCACCACCGTGCCGTTGCCGGCGGTCGCCGCGGTGACGGTCAGCGGATTACCATCGACATCGCTGTCGTTCGCCAGCACATCCACCGTCACCGGGGTGTCTTCCGCGGTGGTGGCGCTGTCGTTACCGGTGACCGGCGCATCGTTCACTGCCGTCACCGTAATGGTCAGCGTGCCCGTCGCCACGCCACCGGCGCCGTCGCTGACGGTATAGGTCACGGTGTCGGTGCCGTTAAAGTTGGCGTTCGGGGTGTAGGTCAGCGTACC
>JAAIGF010143382.1_pt1 | contig 35482 bp, 19 predicted proteins | sample 6487441 | NCBI WGS metagenome assembly JAAIGF01 (sample SAMN13974129, study PRJNA590717) | phyllosphere metagenome | biome: pepper field; feature: multiple bacterial spot infested pepper fields; material: pepper leaves; isolation source: leaves from pepper fields | host: Capsicum annuum ...
ACCGAAGGCAAGGCGGCGAAGCGGGGAGCGGGTCATACGAAATCTGGCTGCGGCGACGAGCCGGAGCTCGGGGCCGCTAGTGTGCCGGATCGCCGCCCTGTCGGCAAAATCTTGTAAAAGTTACCGTTTCGTTGCGAAAAGGGCGGTTGCAGGCGGTCACTCGTTGGCGTGCTCGTCCTTTACCGCATCGATGAAGGCCTGCATGGCCGATGACTGGATGCGGTGCCGGCGAGTGATCAGGCCATAGGGCGGCAGCCGTGGCTCGAAGGTGATCGGCAGCACCTTGAGCAGGTGCTTGCCGGGGTAGTCGTTGATTACCGACACCGGGGTCACGCCGATCATGTCGGTTTGCTGCAACAGCGACAGCAGGGTCATGATCGAGGTGGTTTCCACGATGCTGCTGGGAATGTCGACCCGTGCGTTGTGGAATGCCTGGTTGATGATGGTGCGCATCGGGCTCGGGTGCTGCTGCAGCACCCAGGTCAGGTCCTGCAACTCGTGCCAGGTCAGCTTGCTGGCGCCAGCCATGGGGTGCTGGGCGCCGGCCACTACGCACAGGGTTTCCTCGCCAAGGCTGTCGAACGACAGGTCGTCGGCCCGCGCGCCATCGGGAATCCGCCCCAGCACCACGTCCAGCTGGTCCTGTTGCAGGGCCTGTACCAGCACGTCACTGGTATCGACCTGGATGCTCATGGACAGCCGCGGGTGGCTCTTCTTCAGCGTGGCAATGGTGCGCGTGAGCAGGCCCGAGGCCAGGGCCGGAATGGCGCCGATGGTCACTCGACCGAGGTTGCCGGACTCCAGCGCGGCGAACTCTTCGCGCATGCCCGACAGCTCGGCGAAGATCATCTTGGCGTAGTAGATCGCCGTCTCGCCGAACGCCGTGGCGCGCATGCCGCGCGGTAGGCGCTCGAACAGTTCGACGCCAAGCAGGCTTTCCGCCTCGTGGAGCATCTTGGTCGCCGCCGGTTGGGTCATGCCGATCTCCTCGGCAGCCCGGCGCAGCGAACCGAACTCCTGCAGGGCCAGCATCAGGCGCAGCTGCCGCAAGCGCAGGCGGCTGTGGATGATGCTGGCGTCAGGAATGCGGGACATGGCGCGGCTCGTGGCAGGGGAATCGGCCAAGGGTGACAAGAAATCGCGGCGCTCGCCAGTCATCAGCGAGCGCCCAGTCGCGGTGGCCAGAAAAGCCCCGGCCTGCTGGCGATTACGAGACATGGCGAGCTTGCTCCTGGCGTGCACCGAACAGCGACTTGAGACCGTGGGCCAGTAGCGGCCAGAACAGCATCAGCAGGGCGGCGGTGGTCAGGCTGCCGACCAGCGGGTTGGACCAGAAGATCGACAGTTGGCCATCGGAAAACAGCATCGACTGGCGGAAGGCATCTTCGGCCTTGTCGCCGAGTACGGCTGCCAGGATCAGCGGGGCGATGGGGTAGCCGAGCTTTTTGAACAGGTAACCCAGGGCACCGAAGATGAGCATCAGGCCAACGTCGAACATCGAGTTGTGCACCGAGTAGGCACCGATCGAACAGATCATGATGATGATCGGCGCGATGATCGAGAACGGGATGCGCAGGATCGAGGCGAACAGCGGAACGGTGGCCAGTACCACGATCAGGCTGACTACGTTGCCCAGGTACATGCTGGCAATCAGGCCCCAGACGAAGTCGTGCTGCTCGACGAACAGCGTCGGCCCCGGGTGCAGGCCCCAGATCATCAGGCCGCCGAGCATCACCGCAGCGGTGGCCGAGCCTGGGATGCCCAGGGTCAGCATCGGCAGCAGAGCGCTGGTACCGGCGCTATGGTCGGCGGTTTCCGGCGCGATCACGCCTTCCAGTTCGCCCTTGCCAAAGTTGTCGCGGTTCTTCGAGAAGCGTCGCGCCAGGCTGTAACTCATGAACGAAGCCGCGGTCGGCCCGCCGGGCGTCACACCCATCCAGCAGCCGACCAGGGCGCTGCGCAGCCAGGTCAGCCAGTAGCGCGGCAGCTTGGCCCAGGTGCGCAGGATGGTCATCGGTGTGATGCGTGCGCGTTCACCACGAAACACCAGGCCTTCCTCGACGGTGCAGAGAATTTCGCCGATGCCGAACAGGCCGATTACCGCCACCTCGAAGCTCAGGCCCGAGAGCAGCCAGGGTTGGTCGTAGGTCAGGCGCAGTTCGCCGGACACGGTGTCCATGCCCACCGCTGCCATGGCGAAGCCGATCATCATTGCCACCACGGTCTTCAGCGGCGGGTTCTTGCTCATGCCGATGAAGGTACAGAACGCCAGCAGGTAGACGGCGAAGAACTCCGGCGAGCTGAACGCCATGGCGAACTCGGCTATGCGCGTCGACAGGAAGGTCAGCAGCAGCACGCCGACCAGCGCACCGAGCAGCGCCGAGGTGAAGGCCGCGGTCAGCGCTTCGCCGGCCTGGCCATTGCGGGCCATGGGGTAGCCGTCGAAGGTGGTCGCTACCGATGAGGGTTCGCCGGGGATATTGAACAGGATCGAGGTGATCGAGCCGCCGAACAGTGCGCCCCAGTACATGCACGAGAGCAGGATGATCGCCGATACCGGTTCCATGGTGAAGGTCAGCGGCAGCAGCAGCGCCACGCCGTTGGGGGCGCCGAGACCGGGCAGCACGCCGACGAGAATGCCGAGCAGCACGCCGATGACCATCAAGCCGATGTGGTGCGGGGTCAGGATCAGGGCCATGCCCTGCATCAGCGAGTCGATTTCGCTCATCGCAATGCCCCTCCGGCAACGGCCACCAGGTCGCCCACTACACCGCTGTCGAGCGGTACCTTGAACCACAGTGCGAAGATCAGATAGCTGGCCAGCGCCGCGCCACAGGAAATCGCCGCCACGACGGGAATGCCGTAGGGCTTGCTGCGCTGGCGATCACGCCACATGAACCAGGCGATGAATACCGCGGAGGCCAGGTAGATGCCGGCGAAGGGCATGGCGCCCACATACAGGACAATCGGTATGAACACCGCCAGCACCTGACCGAACGCCTTGCGGCTGACGAACGCAGCGCTCATTGCCGGGCTGCGCAACAGCGCCAGCATCAGGTTGCCGACGCTGGCAGCGGTCATCAGCAGACCGATGTAAAAGGGAAAGTAACCAGCTTCCGGGCCGGCATCGCCCCAGCCGATGCCGATCTCGATGGCGCCGAACATGACGATTCCGCCCAGGGCGGCGGTGAACAGCGCCAGGCCGCTCTCCACCCAGCGGGTGGCGACCAGCGGTGTATCCGTGGTGTTGGACATCAGTATTTTCTCCTGTGTACAGGGCTGTCCGGCGGCCGCATGGCACGCCGGACACGATCAGCGCGAGGGTTACTCGCGCAGCCAGCCGGCTTGCTTGAACACAGGGGTCACGCGCTCACGATCCTTTTCGATGTAGCTCACCAGCTCGTCACCGGACAGGAAGGTCGGCGCCAGGGCCGAGCGCTCCACGTAGGCCTTGAACTCCGGCGTCTGGCTGACCTTGCGCATCAGCTCGACGTAGAACGCACGCTGCTCGTCGGTGACGCCACCGGGCAGGAACACGGTGCGCGGGAAACGGTACTGGTCGATGCCCAGGCCCTGTTCCTTGCAGGTCGGCACATCGGCCCAGGACTGGGTCTCGGTGACTTTCTGGGTGTAGCCCATGCGCGCCTGGCTGAATACGCACAGCGGCACCACCTGGCCACCGCGCCACTGGCTGACGCTTTCGGCCGGGTTGTTGAAGTTGGCGGCGATATGTTTGCCGGCCAGTTGCGTGGACGCCTCGCTGCCGCTCTTGAAGGGGATGTAGGTGATCCTGGCGCCCGCCTGCTGGCCGAGCAGCAGCGACAGGGTCTGGTCGACGTCCTTGGACTGACTGCCACCGATGCGCATCTTGGCGGCGTTCTTGGCCAGGTCCGCCTTGAACGCGGCGGCATCCTTCCAGGGCGAACCCTGATAGGTCCAGAGAATGAAGTCATCTTCGGCCACCGCCGCGACCGGCGTCAGGTCCGTCCACTGGTAACCCAGCTTGGCCACCAGCGGCAGCAGGTAGATGTTGTTGGTGCCGATCACCAGCTTGTTGGCATCGCCCTCGGCGAGCTTCATCTCGAGGAAGGCCTCGGCGCCGTTGCCGCCGCCCTTGTTGAGCACCACGGTGTTGACGTCGAGCAGCTTGTGTTGGGTGATCGCCGACTGGATCACCCGGCCGAGTTGGTCGGTGCCGCCGCCGGGGCCGCCGGCCACCACGATCTCCAGGTTCTTTTCGGGTTTCCAGTCCGCTACCGCAGCCAGGGGCGCGGTGCAGAGCAGGGCGGCGAGCAGGGCCGGAACATGACGCGTACGGGGGATGTACATGGGCTACCTCATTGTTGTCGTTCTTGTGGGTTGCCTGGAGTGTGCGAAGGGTGTCGATAAGCGTCTACTCAAAAGAACTGATACTCCGATAGCCTCAGGTTATGCCTGGCGTCCTTGCGGAGCGATAACTCCAGGCTATGTCCGTATGAGAAGCTTTGATTAGACGGTTATCGTTGGCCGGGCAGATAGTTCGCTCAGCCAGGTCGACCGCTCGTCGCCCGCTACTACAAAAACAACAACACAGAGGTACTCCCCATGGCTCAGGCACAACCTGTCGCCCTGCAGGTGCGCACCCCCTCGGCCGGTGTTCAGGCTGGCAAACCCTCCCGGGTGCGCTGGCGCATCTTCGCCATCATCTTCGCGCTCACGGTGATCAACCTGATCGACCGGGTTTCCCTGTCCATCGCCATGCCGGTCATCGCCGATGAGTTCAGCCTGAGCCCGAGCATGCAGGGGCTGATTCTCAGCAGCTTCTTCTGGGCCTACGCCCTGTTGCAGATCCCCGGCGGCTGGCTGATCGACCGCTACGGCCCGCGCCGCGTGATCGGTTGGTCGACCGGCCTGTGGGGCACCTTTCAAACCCTGGCGGCATTCGCGACTGGCGGCCTGTCGCTGATGTTCGCCCGTGTGGCGCTGGGTGCTGCCGAAGCGCCACTGTTTCCCGCCGGTGGCAAGCTCAACTCGCTCTGGCTGGGCTCGGGTGAGCATAGCCGTGGCGCGGTGCTGATGGACTGTGGCGGCCCGCTTGGCGTCGCTGTGGGTGGGCTGATCATCGCCTACCTGATCGCCGTGCTGGGTTCCTGGCGTATCGCCTTTTTCGTCGCCGGTATCGCCACCCTGGCCATGGGGTGGCTGGCCTGGTACTACCTGCGTGACGACCCTGCAGATCACCCTGGCGTGAACGACGCCGAGCTCACGGCAATCAACGAAGGCCGCGTGGTCACCATGGCCGAAGCGGCGAAGCAGACCGTGCGCGGTCTGGGCATCGCACGTCGCTCGTTGACCGGCATCCTGCTCGGTCGTGCCAGCTGGGCCATGGTCTTCTTCGGCCTGCTGACCTGGGGGCCGAGCTACCTGGCACAGGCACGCGACTTCGATATCAAGGGCATTGGTGCCGCCACCTTCGTGATCTTCCTGTGCGGTGCGGCAGGTTCGCTGACGGGGGGCTTCCTGTGCGATCTGCTGATCCGCAAAGGTATACGCCGCGGTTTGGCGGCCAAGGGCTTGCTGAGTTTCTCCGGGTTGGTGGCGCTGATCGCCTTCCTGTTGCTGCCCGGGCTCAGCGACCCCTACATGGCGGTCGGTCTGCTCTCGCTGACCGCGTTCTTCCTGATGTGGGGCAGCCTGTACTGGAGCTTCCCGGCGCTGTTGGCCTCACCGGCACGGGTCGGCCTGATCGGCGGGGTGATGAACATGGCCGGCAGCCTCGGCGGTATCGCCGTGCCGATCCTGGTTGGTCTGCTGTTGCAACATGCCGGTGGTTACGCCGCGGTGCTGGGTTTCTTCGCGCTGTGCTCGGGCTTGTTCATCGTCGGCACCCTGCTGATTTCCCTGGACAAAACCGAGGTGGCCCATGGCTGATCTCTACGACGGGCCGATCATCGACGCCCACCATCATTTCTGGGACCCGCTGCGCAATCATCACCCCTGGTTGTCGGGCACGGAGAACATTCCGTTTCGCTACGGCGACTACAGCGCCATCAAGCGCCCGTACTACCCGGACGATTACATGGCCGATGCCGGCGAGCATCGGGTGGTGGCCACCGTGTATGTGGAAACCGAGTGGGACCCGCGTGACCCGATTGGCGAAACCGCTTTTATCCACGACGTCGCCCTGCGCTATGGCGCGCCCAATGCGGTGGTCGCCCAGGCCTGGCTGAATGCGCCGGATGCCGCTCAGGTACTGGCGGCCCAGGCGGCGTTCCAGCGCGTGCGTAGCGTGCGCCACAAGCCAGGCGGGCCGGCCTCGCCAACCGAGGTCGGCACCCAGCACACGTTGATGAGTGACGACAGGTGGCGTCGTGGCTATGCCGAACTGTCACGCCACGGCCTGCACTTCGACCTGCAGACGCCCTGGTGGAACCTGCCTGAAGCCATCGAGCTGGCCCGCGATTTCCCCGAAACCCAGCTGATTCTCAACCATACCGGTTTGCCGTCGGATCGCAGCGGGCGGGGTTTGGCCGGCTGGCATGCCGCCATGGCGCAATTGGCCAGCTGCGCAAACGTGGCGGTGAAAGTGTCCGGCATCGGCCTGCCTGGCAAGCGCTGGTGCATTGAAGACAACGCCTGGATCGTGCGCGAAACCATCGCCATGTTCGGCGCCGAGCGGGTGATGTTCGCCAGCAACTTTCCGGTCGACAGCCTCTGCGGTTCATTCGACGACATCTATGGCGGCTTCAAACGCATCGTCGCGGATCTGCCGCGCCAGCAGCAGCAACAGCTTTTCCACGACAACGCGCGGCGCCTCTATCGCACCGTGGCCGACGTCATTCGTATTCCGGAACCATCCGACCTGAGGACAACCGCATGAGCAACTCGACGCTTCCCCGCCTGGCCATGGTGCTGGGTGACCCCGCTGGCATCGGCCCAGAGCTGATCGCCCGCCTGCTCGCCGAGCCGGAGGTCCGCCGCAAGGCCCAGGTTGTGCTGATCGCCGACGAGGCCGAGGTGCGCCGCGGCATGGATATCGCCGGGCTGTCGTTTCCGTACCGCATCATCGAGTCGACCGACGCGCTGCCGTTCACTGACGACACACCGCTGCTGCTGCCATTTCGCGGCCGTGCCGAGGGGGACTTCCCGCGCAGCGAAGCCAGCGTGATCGGCGGCCGCTACAGTCTCGATACGCTCGAGCAGGCGCTGCGTCTGACCGCAGATGGAAAAACCGATGCCATCCTGTTCGGCCCGCTGAACAAGACCTCGTTGCACATGGCCGGCATGGGTCACAGTGATGAGCTGCACTGGTTCGCCGAGTATCTGGGCTTCGATGGCCCGTTCTGCGAGTTCAACGTGCTCGACAACCTGTGGACCTCGCGGGTGACCTCTCACGTCGCGTTGGCCGAAGTGCCAGGCATGCTCAGCCAGGATCGAGTGATCGAGGCGATTCGCCTGATCGACACCGCGCTCAAGCGCAATGGCCTGGAAAAACCACGTATCGGCGTCTGTGGCCTGAACCCGCACAACGGCGACAACGGCAGTTTCGGCCGCGAGGAGCTGGACATCATCGGTCCGGCGGTGGAGCGCGCGCGCGCACAGGGCATCGAGGCCATCGGCCCGTACCCGGGCGACACCATCTTTCTCAAGGTGCAGGGCGACAGCCAGGCCTTCGACGCGGTGGTGACCATGTACCACGACCAGGGCCAGATCGCGATCAAGCTGATGGGCTTCTCCCGTGGCGTGACGGTGCAGGGCGGCCTGCCGATCCCCATCACCACGCCGGCCCATGGCACTGCCTTCGATATCGCCGGGCAGGGTAAGGCCAACGTCGGCGCAACCCGCCAGGCCTTCGAGATTGCCTGTCGAATGGGCAATCGCCGCTAGCACCAGCACGTCGTATTTCGCTTGACCCTAGCCGGCTCGCTCCAGCAGCCGGGCGGGCTGATTCGTGCATTGAAAAAGGAGCTCAACTATGAAAATCAAATCCATCCGTACCCGCGTTTTCGAGTGGAAGGGTAAGGTCGTGCCACCGCAGGCGCACTTCTGTACCAACGCCAGCGACATCCTGTTCGAGAAGGGCGATGCCATGGGCTCGTTCCGTTTCCATGGCTGGCTGGTGGTGGAGGTGGAGACTGACAACGGTATCGTCGGTATCGGCAACTGCGCCCTGGCGCCGCGTGTCGCCAAGGAAATCATCGATACCTATCTGGCGCCCATCGCCATCGGCGAAGATCCGTTCGACAACGAGTACATCTGGCAGAAGATGTACCGCCAGAGCCATGCCTGGGGCCGCAAGGGCATCGGCATGGCGGCGATCTCGGCAATCGACATCGCCATCTGGGACATCATGGGCAAGGCGGTGAACAAGCCGGTGTTCAAGCTGCTCGGCGGGCGTACCAAGGAAAAGATCTGGACCTACGCATCCAAGCTCTACGCCAACGACAACCTCGACCTGTTCCTCGAAGAGGCCCAGGGCTATCTGAACCAGGGTTTCAACGCCCTGAAGATGCGCTTCGGCTATGGCCCGAAGGACGGCCCGGCGGGCATGCGTCGTAACATCGAACAGGTGCGTGCGCTGCGTGAGCTGGCCGGCCCGGACGTGGACATCATGCTCGAGTGTTACATGGGCTGGACCTTGGAATACGCCCGCCGCATGCTGCCCAAACTCGCCGAGTTCGAGCCGCGCTGGCTGGAAGAGCCGGTGATCGCCGACGACCTGGAAGGCTATATCGAGCTGAAGAAGATGGGCATCATGCCGATCTCCGGCGGCGAGCACGAATTCACCTCCTACGGTTTCAAGGACATGCTCGAACGCCGCGCCGTGGACGTGATCCAGTACGACACCAACCGCGTGGGTGGGATTACAGCGGCGCGCAAGATCAACGCCATGGCCGAAGCCTGGTCGGTGCCGGTGATCCCCCATGCCGGGCAGATGCACAACTACCACCTGACCATGTCGACCACTGCATCGCCGATGGCCGAGTTTTTCCCGGTGTTCGATGTCGAGGTCGGTAACGAACTCTTTTACTACGTGTTCAAGGGCGAGCCAGCTCCGGTCAATGGCTACATCCAACTGGACGACAACAAGCCCGGCCTGGGCCTGGAAATCTCCGAGGAGTACCTGAGCGAGTTCAATATCATCGAGTGACTGCGTTTGCTGCATCTTCGAGCCCCGGTTATCCGGGGCTTTTCGTTAGTGACGGCGCAGCAGGCTGGCCATGGCCACCAGCAACAGAGTCACCACCGCTACAGCGCCCACCCCATACAGGCCGGTGGTGCTCAGGAGTGGCTGTTCAACCCTCAGGCAGCTCGGCTGCTTGAGCAAGAGGTTCAGCGCCGCGGTGTTTGCCGCGGAGCAGGATTATCTACGTCACCTTGCGCCTATTGCCTGATGGCGGATCATGCTCGCCTGCTGTCAACGCCCGGTGAGGCCGTCGCAGATAAAGGCGCTGGCGGCGCGCGTTATCGGAATCGTGCGCAAGGTCGCGCCGGTACTCTCTGAGCGTGTCTTTACAAGTTCCAGTGATCGGCTCAGACGCTTGCCCGCTGTCATCTATCGAGTTGGATCTGGTTCGAGCCCGCATGGTTGCTAAGCGTGCGTCCGATCTTTGAGTAAATCGTGGTCGTGTATCTAATCGTATACGGATCAAACGGCGGGAAACCCGGCAGTTCCTATTCGCGCTGGTGGTAGCGATCACGGAACGCGGCCAATGGTGGCCAATTGCCAAAACTGTGATTCGGTTCCGTTGCATGGGCTTTGATAGCCAAGTGCCATATGTTTTAATCACGGCTCAAATGACATTCTTTCTCAGGGACGACCCCTATGTTCTTCCGCAATGGACCTGCGGCGGTATGCCTTTGCCTGTCCACCTGGTCGCTGGCCGTGTCGGCCCAGACGCCACCGCCCAACCTGCCCACCAACCTGCCGTCGCCGCTGACTCAAGACCTGATCCGCGACCGTCAGGAGCGTCTGCTCGACGAGCAGCAACAGCGCCTGCAGGAGCTTCAGCAGCTGCCGGGCAAGCGCGCCGAGCCGACGGCGCCGCCGGCACCCGAGGACGAGCGCTGTTTCGCCATCGAACAGATCGAGATCAGTGGCGCGAGCCTGCTGTCCGCAGCGGACCGCAGTACCATTCTCGCCCCGTTTGCCGACAGCTGCCTGGGCGTCAGCCAGCTCAACGAACTGCTCAAGGCGATCACCAACCACTACGTCGACCGTGGTTACGTGACCACCCGCGCCTACCTGCCGCAGCAGGATCTGTCTGCCCGTACCCTGAAAATCACCGTGGTCGAAGGGCGCCTCGAAGGCCTCGACAGCTCTGCCCTGGCCAGTGATCGCGAACTGGCCATGAGTTTCCCCGGCGAGACCGGCGAAATCCTCAACCTGCGTGAGCTGGAGCAGCTGGTCGACAACCTCAACCGCCTGCCATCGCGCCCGGCGCAGCTCGAGCTGGTGCCGGGTCAGCAGGTGGGCGGCAGCCGGGTGGGCCTCAAGGGCGAGCGCAGTAAACCCTGGCACGCCAATATCAACCGCCACAACGATGGCCAGCGCAGCACCGGCGAGCAGCAGTGGGGCCTGGGCCTGACCTGGGACAGCCCGCTGGGTCTGGCCGATCAACTGAGCCTGCGCGCCAGCCGCGATGCGGTCAGCGACAGCTACCGGCATTCTCACGCCCAGAGCTTGTCCTACAGCATCCCCTATGGCTGGTGGCGCGTGGACTACAGCTACAGCCAGAGCTACTACCGCACCCTGGGCCAGAGCAATGGCTTTCCCTTCGAGACCGATGGCGACAGCCAGCAGCATGCCCTGCGCGCCGAGCGCGTGCTGCACCGCGACAGCGTCAGCAAGACCGCCTTCAACACTGGCGTCAGCCATGTGCGCACCAACAACTTCATCCTCGGTAACCGCATCGACCCGTCGAGCAATCGCTTGAGCGAATGGCAACTGGGCTTCAACCACGGCCGGCGCATCGGCACTGCGTTTGTCAACGCCGATATCGGCTGGCAGCGCGGCATCGGCGCCTTCGATGCCCAGGGCAATGGTGAGCCCCGTGGCGACCAACCGGTGGCGCGCTACAACAAATACAGCCTGACCCTGAGCTACCTGCAGCCCTTCAGCCTGTGGGGCGAACGCTTCAGTTTCGACAGCCTGGCCACCGGCCAGAAGAGCGAAGACCCCTTGTTCAGCTCCCAGCGCATCAGCATCGGTGGGCTCAACTCGGTGCGCGCCTTCAAGGACCAGAACCTGTCCGGGGACAGTGGCGGCTACTGGCGCAACCAGCTGCGCTGGACCCGGCCGGTCACCTGGGCGCCGTTGCAACCCTTCGTGCAGCAGTATGGCGCCGCCCTGGCCTATGACGTCGGCGTGATCAGCCACGACCAGCACAACCCCGGCGCCAGCGGCCGCCTGAGCGGCCATGCCCTGGAGCTCAGCGCCCGCGGTGAACACCTGGCCGCCAGCGTGACCTTCGCCCATTCCCTGGAACGCCCTGACGTGATCACCGAGCGCGAGCGCCCGGTGTATTTCCGCCTCGACCTGTTCTTCTGATTTCCGCTTAGCCTACATCTTGGAGCACCCTGACATGGACGTCCGCAGCCCCTTCTTCCAGAACATCGCCCTGATCGTTGCCGGCGTCATGTTCCTCAACCCTATCGTCGCCACCGCGGCGCAATTGACGGTTGACGCCCAGGCGGGCGGCAATACCAGCCTCGACCAGGCCGGCAATGGCGTGCCCATCGTCAATATCGCCACGCCCAATGGCAGCGGCCTGTCGCACAACAAGTTCACCGACTACAACGTCGGCGGGCAGGGCCTGATCCTCAACAACGCCACCGAGCGCCTGCAGAGCACCCAGCAGGGCGGCATCATCATCGGCAACCCCAACCTGCAGGGGCGAGCCGCCGGCGTCATCCTCAACGAAGTAACCGGCAGCAACCGCAGCCAGCTCAAGGGCTACACGGAAGTGGCCGGGCAGGCAGCGCACGTGATCGTGGCCAACCCCCACGGCATCACCTGCGACGGTTGCGGTTTCATCAACACCCCGCGGGCGACCCTGAGCACCGGTGCGCCGGTGGTCAACAACGGTCGCCTGCAGGGCTTCGACGTCAATGGCGGCGACATCGCCATCGAAGGCGCTGGCCTCAATGCCAGCAACGTCGACCAGTTCGACCTGATCACCCGCAGCGCGCAGATCAATGCCGAGATCCACGCCAAGCGCCTGAACGTCATCGCCGGCCGCAACGAGGTCGATGTGGCCACCCTGCAGGCCACCGCCAAGGCCGACGACGGTTCCTCGCAGCCGCAGCTGGCCATCGATAGCTCGGCGCTGGGCGGCATGTACGCTGGGGCGATCCGCCTGGTCGGTACCGAAGCCGGCGTGGGTGTGAAGCTGGCCGGCGACATGGCCGCCAGTGCCGGGGATATCCAGATCGATGCCAGCGGCAAGCTGAGCCTGGCGCAGACTTCTGCCGCTGGCGACCTGGCCGTTAAGGCCGGCGAGGTGGCGCTGACAGGCAAGACCTACGCTGCCGGCCAGGCCAGGATCGGCGCCCAGGGTTCGCTCCAGGTGCAGCAGAGCCTAGCCGCGGCGGGAGATATTCGGCTCGAGGCGGAGCAGGTGGTCAACCAGGGGCTGGTCGAGGCTGGCGTCCAGGCCGACAACAGCCGCACGGCGGCGGATCTGCGCATCGAGGCGCAGCAGATACGCAATGCCGGCAGCCTGATCGGCAATCGCCAGCTTGAGGTCAAGGCCAGCCAGGGGCTGGACAATCAGGGTGGCACGCTCAGTGCCCAGGGCACCACCCAGATCAACGCCGGGCAGTTGGATAACCGCGACGGCCGGGTTCTGGCGGGCAGCGATCTGAAGCTGGCCGCCGCTGCTCTGGATAACCGCCAGGGCGGGCTGCTGCGTAGCCAGGGCGCTGCCGATGTGCAGGTGGTCGGTGCGTTGCAGAATCAGCAGGGCAAGCTCGTCAGCCAAGGTGCCTTGGCACTCGATGCCGGCAGCTTGGGCAACCAGAGCGGGCAGGTATTGAGCGCCGAGGCGCTGCAACTGCGCGCCGAAGCGATCGACAACGGCGATGCCGGGGTCATTTCCACGCAGGCCGATGCTCATGTCAGCGCGGGTAGCCTGAGCAATGCCCAGGCTGGCGAAGTGTCTGCCAGCGGCAAGTTGCAGCTCGATGCCGGGCAACTGGACAACTCGGCCAGGGGCGTCATCAGCAGCGGGCAGGCGCTGCTGGTGCAGGCCGGGTCGCTCGACAACAGCCAGCGCGGGGCGATCTTCGGACGTCAGGGCCTGCACTTGCAGGCTGGCCATGTGGATAACCGCGAGCAGGGGCGGATCAGCAGCCAGGGGGCCTTGAGCCTCGATCTGGCCGGCGGGCGTCTGAACAATAGCCAGCAGGGCCTGCTGGCCACGCCGGGCAGTCTGTTGCTAACGAACGTGGCGGCCATCGACAACAGCCAGGGCGGCGAGATTTCCAGCGACCAGAGCTTCAGCCTGCTGACCGGAGAGCTGAACAACAGTGCTGGCCGGATCATCAGCGCTGCGGCGCTGGAACTGCGCATCGCCCGGGCCTTGCTCAATGGTAGCGGTGGCTTGCTGTCTGCGGGCCAGGGCCTGCAGTTGAGCGCCGCCAGCCTGGACAATCGTGGTGCCGGGCAGGTGGCCAGTCAGAGTGACATGCGTTTGTCCGTCGCTGGTTCGCTGAACAACGGCCAGCAGGGGCTGATCGCCAGCCAGGGGGCCTTGCGCATCGAGGCGGCTGCCATCGACAACCAGGATCGGGGCGAGCTTTCCAGCGGCGCGGCGCTGAGTCTGCAAAGCGCCAGCCTGGACAACCGCGGCGGCCTGATCTCCAGCGATGCAGGGCTCGCTCTGAGCACCAGCGGATTGCTCGACAATAGCCAGGGCGGTGTTCTGGCTGCGGCGGCAGCCCTGAGCCTCGAGGCTGGGCAACTGCACAATCGCGAGCAGGGCGCGATCCAGGGCGATGGCGGGGTGCAGGCCCGCGTGCAGGGCGCTTTCGACAACTACGCAGGCAGCCTGCGTTCAGGGCGTGACCTGCTGCTGGTCAGCGGCGCGCTGGACAACCGCGGCGGCACATTATTCAGCGAGGGCGCGCTGCAGGTCCGTGGCAGCAGCCTGGATGCCAGCGCCGCTGGGCGCGTGGTGGCCAATGGCGCGGCCGATGTCCAGTTGAGCGGCCGTCTCGATCTGAGTGCTGGTGGTCGCCTGCTCAGCGGCGCGGCCTTGCTGCTGCGCGCCGAGGCGATCGACAACCACGACCGGGGTTTGCTCTTTGCCAAGGGCGATGCCGTGCTCGAGGCGGGGCGGGTCGATAACCGTCAGGGCGGGGAGATTTCCAGCAAGCGTGGCCTGAGCGTTCAGGTCGATACGCTGGATAACCGTGAGCAGGGGCGGTTGATCGCCGAAGCCGGCCTCCGGCTGGTGGCCGACCATGTGCTCAATAGCGCGCTGGGTGTGCTCAGCGCGGGGCAGAATCTGCAACTGCGGAGCCGCGTGCTGAGCAACGAGGGCGGCCGGGTGCTGAGCGGGGCGTTGCTCGAGCTGAGCGCCACGCAGGTCGACAACCGCGGGCAAGGGCGCATCAGCGCCGTGGGCGACCTGTCGTTGCTGACCGAGCAGTTCGACAACCAGCAGCGCGGCGAAGTGCGCAGCGGCAGTGCGCTGACGCTGCACGCCAAGACGGTCGATGCGCAGGAACAAGGCCTGATCGCGGCGGCCGGGGCGGCGACGGTGCAGGTCGAAGAGGCCCTGGATCTGTCGCAAGGTGGCCGGCTTATCGGCGAGGGCGCGCTCGAGCTGCAGGCCGGCAGCCTGAGCACCCGTCAGCAGGGCCTGATCGCCGCCAAGGGCGATCTGCAGGTCAAGGCGTCGACTATCGACAATGCCGCAGGCGAGCTGTCCACCCAGGGCAGCCTGACCCTGAAGGCGCAGCGCCTGGACAACCAGGACGGTGGGCGCGTCATCGCGCAGAACGGGCTCAGCCTCGATCTCGAGCGCTTGAACAACCAGCGCGGCGGCGTGCTGGCCAGCCAGGCCGCCCTGTTGCTCATGGCCAAACAGATCGACAACAGCGCCGGCGGCACCCTCAGTGGCGCGCAGTTGCTGAGTGTGCAAGCTGACGACCTGGATAACCAGGGGGGGTGGTCGGGTACTCAGCGGTGGCGCGGCGAACCTCGTGCTGCAGCAGTTGAACAACAGCGCCGGTGGCTTGCTCAGCAGCCGTGGCGACCTGCTGCTGCAGGGCAAGGCCCTGAACAACCGCGACGGTGCCATCGTCAGCGATGGCCGCGGCAAGGTGCAGGCCGACAGCCTGGACTCCAGCGCGGGGGGCGTGCTTTCCAGCCTGGGCGACCTCGAGGTCGAGGTCATCAGCCTGGATCAGCACGACGGCGGCGAGCTGCTCAGTAAGGGCCAGCTCGAGTTGCGCACCACCATCCTGGACAACCGTGATGGCGGCCTCGTCTCCGCACGCGAAGGCCTAAAGATCCAGGCCAAGCGCCTGAGCAACCAGGGTGGTGAACTGTCCAGCGCCGGCAGCCTGAGCCTTGCGGGCGAATACCTGGACAACAGCGGCGCCGGCAAGGTGCTGGCCGATAACGCCTTGAGCCTGCGCGTGATGCAACTGCTCAACCAGGCCAAGGGTGTGCTGTCCGGCGCAAACAGCCTTAGCTTACAAGGCGCGTCGCTGAACAACAGCGAGGCCGGCCTGCTGCTCAGCCAGGGTGCCATCGACCTGGCGCTGACCGGGCAGATGAACAACCGAGAGGGTGGCGCGCTGCTGGCCCAGGGGCCGTTACGTATCGAGGCGGCCCGCCTGGATAACGCCGAGGCGGGTCTGCTCTCGAGCAAGGGCGAGATGGCGGTGGTGCTCGCGGGCCAGCTCGACAACCAGGGCGGTGTGCTGATTGCCGATAGGGCGCTGAGCGTGCAGGCGCAAGGCCTGGATAACCGCCACAAGGGTGTGCTCAGCGGCCAGGGCGACCTGACACTGACGGCCCAACAGATCGACAACCGCACGGGGCGCATCGTCAGCGATGCGCGCCTCGAACTCGACGCCGAGCGTCTGGACAACAGCCAGGGCCAGGTGGCAAGCAAGGGCGATCTGCACCTAGAACTGGATCAGCTCGTGCAGCAGGGCGGGGAACTGCTCAGCGAGGGCCGGCTTGACCTCGAAGCGGACAGCATCGACAACAGCCAGGCGGGGTTAATTGCCGCGACCCAGGGCCTGACCGTGCGCGCAGACACGCTGAACAACAGCGCCAAGGGGGAGGTTTCCAGCCATGGCACCGTGCGACTCGAGGTGGCCGAACTGGACAACAGCGCTGCCGGTCGGGTGATCGCTGACGCCGGCCTGTGGCTGACGGTCAAGCGCCTGCTGAACCACAACTTGGGCCTGCTCTCGGGCCGCACGGGCCTGGTGGTGCAGGCCGACAACCTGGACAACAGCCAGGGCGGCACGCTCACCAGCGAGCAAGGCCTCGACCTGCAAGTTAGCGGGCTGCTGGATAACCACGGTAAGGGCGCTCTGCTTAGCGAAGGTGCCTTGCAGGTGCGTGCCGGCACCCTGAACAACGCCGCGGGCGTACTCTCCAGCGCTGGCGAGCTGAGCCTCGACAGCGACGCCGTGAACAACCAGGGTGGCAGGCTGGTGACCGATGCCCGACTTACCTTCGGCAGCAGGACTCTGGACAACAGCCAGGGTGGCCGCATCAGCGCCCGGCAGGCGCTTGCCATCGAAGCCGGCCGGCTCGACAACCAGCACCAGGGCCTGATCAGTGGTGCTGCCGACGTCACCTTGCAGGCCACCCAGCTCAACAACCACGACAAGGGCCGTATCGCCGCCAAAGGCACTGTGCAGGTCAGCGCCAAGGCGCTGGATCAGCACGCTGGCGGCGAACTGGTCAGCGAAAGCGCGCTGACCCTCGACCTGCAGGGCGGTGACCTCGACAACAGCGGCCAGGGCCTGATCGCCACGCCGGGAGCCTTGCTGCTGAAGAACCTTGGCAAGGTCGACAACAGCGCCGGTGGTGAAATCTCCAGCAGCCAGGGCTTTCTGCTCAAGGCCCGTGAGCTGGACAACAGCGCGGGCCGGTTGATCAGCGTCCAGGCGCTGCAACTGCAGATCACCCAGATGCTGAAAAACAGCCTCAAGGGCGTGATCTCGGCCGGTAGCCTGGCGGTGACGGCGGACAGCCTGGACAACTCCGCCGCCGGGGTGCTGGCCAGCAAGGGCGATATGCAGGTCAAGCTTACCGGCAAGCTGGTCAACCACGACAAGGGCACCCTCTCGGCCGCCCAGGGCCTGATCGTTGAAGCGGCCGAACTGGACAACGCCAACGCCGGCCTGCTGGCCAGCGGTGCTGACCAGCAGGTGACGACCGGCACCTTGAGCAACCAGGGCGGCAGCCTGCTCAGCCAGGCCGGGCTCGAACTCGCCTCCGGCGATCTGGACAACCGTGGTGGCGTCATCAGCAGCCGCCAGGCCCTCGACATGACGGCCGGTGCGGTGGACAACCGCGACAACGGCCTGATCACCAGTGCCGATACCCTCGACCTGACGGCCATCCGCCTGGACTCCAGCCGCGATCTCGGTAACAGCGGTGGCGAACTCTCGGCCAAGAAAAACCTGCGCCTGACCGTCACCCAACTGATCCAGCGCCAGGGCCGGCTGATCGGCGAAGCGGGCGTGCGCCTCGACCTCAAGGGCGGCGACCTGGACAACCGGGGCGGTCTGCTCACGGCCAACGGCCCGCTGAGCCTGCAGGCGCTGGGCAAGCTGGACAACCGCGATGGCGGGGAAGTCTCCAGCACCCAGGGTTATCGGTTGCTCGCCAGTGCCATCGACAACGGTGAGCAGGGCCGCATCATCAGCGCCGGCCAACTGAGGCTCGATGTGGGCAAGGGCAGCCTGCGCAACGTCGCAGGCGGGCTGATCTCCGGCTGGCAAGGCGTGGATATCGCCGCCGGCAGCCTGGACAACAGCGCACGCGGCACCGTCTCCAGCCGGGACGGTGCGCTAAGTGTCAAGCTCGACCGCAGCCAGGGCGTGCTGAACAATAGCGATGAGGGCGCTCTGGTCAGCAAGGCGGCGCTCGAAATCGAGGCCGCCAGCCTGGACAACAGCGCCAAGGGCATCGTCTCCAGCGGCGGCGATCTCGACCTGCGCCTGAGCGGCGCGCTCGACAACAGCGGCAATGGCCTTATCGACAGCCAAGGCAGCCTGGCGGCCAATGCCGGGGCGGTGAACAACAACGCCGGGCAGATCGGCAGTGGCAAGGCCGCCAGCCTGAACGCAACCCGCCTGGACAACCGCGCCGGCCAGCTCACCAGTGGCGCGGCGCTCGGCCTCACCCTCACAGGCGATCTGCGCAATGGCCAGCAGGGCAAGCTGGCCAGTGCCGGCCCGCTGGTGCTCAAGGCCCAGGCCATCGACAACCAGAGCGGCAGCCTGATCAGCCAGAACCTGCTCGACTTGACCGCCAGCAGCCTGAACAACGCGGGCGGCACCGTCGCTGCACGCAATGGCCTGAACCTGCTGCTTACCGGTGCCCTGAACAATGCGGGTGGCGGCCTGATCCACAGCCAGCTCGGGGCCGTCGGCATCCATGCACAACGCCTCGACAACACTGCCGGCAGCCTGAGCAGCCAAGGGGACCTGCTGCTCACCCTGGATGGCAAGCTGGATAACCAGGGAGGACAGATCCAGAGCCGTGATGGCAACCTCGACCTGCAGCGCGCCACCAGCGTCGACAACCGTGGCGGCGTGTTCAGCAGCCTGACCGGCTGGCTCAAGCTGGTCAGCGCCGGGCTGTTCGACAACGACGGCGGCACCGCCCAGGCACAGGCGCTCGACATCGAGGCCCAGGGCCTGAACAACCGTGTTGGCCACATTTCCGCGCTGGCCGGCAACACCTCGATCGACCTGGGCCGCGCCACCTTCAACAACCAGGGTGGTGGCCTGTATGCCCACCAGTTGCTCGGCCTCATCGCCGGGGACTTCAACAACCAGGGCACTGCCTCGGGGCAGGGCGGCAAGGTGGCGGCCGGGCGCATCGACTTCGGCCTGTCGGGGGCGCTGAACAACGCTTACGGCATCGTCGAAAGCACCAGCAGCCTGAGCCTGGCCAGCACCGGCCTGGACAACCGCTCTGGTAGCCTGCGTGCACTGGGCAACGGTGGCGATACCCGTATCACCGCCAGCAGCCTGGACAACCGCCAGGGCCGCATCGAAACCGCCAACACCAACCTCGTGCTCGACGCCGCCAGCCTGCAGAGCAGCGGTGGCAGCATCCTGCATGTCGGCACCGGCAACTTCGGCCTCAGCGCCGCCCAGGTCATGGGCGCCGGGGGCGACCTTAGCACCAACGGCCTGCTCAGCCTGAGCGCCGATAGTTGGACCAACAGCGGCGTGCTGCAAGCCGGGCGCCTGGTGCTGAACATCGGCACCTTCACCCAGACCACCACAGGCCAATTGCTGGCCAGCCAGTCCCTGAGCGGCAGCGGCGGCACCTGGATCAACGACGGCCTGTTGGCCAGCGACGGTAGTCTCAGCCTGAACCTGAGCGGTGCCTATAGCGGCGCCGGGCAAGTGACCAGCCTGGGCGAGCTGAACCTGAAAGCCGCCAGCCTCGACCTGGCGAGCGCCGCGCGCATCAGTGGCGGCGGGGTGAGCACCATCAGCAGCACGGGCACCCTGACCAACCATGGCCGGCTGACCTCGGCCGGTGGCCTGACCGTTAACGCGCATACATTGAATAATTACGGCACCTTGGGCGGTGGCGAAGCGCTAAAAATCTATTCGACGAGTATAACCAACGAGAACGCTCTCATCTTCAGCGGTAAGGATATGGCGCTCCGCGTGGGCGATCTCACTAACAAATATGCAGATATATACAGCTTAGGCAAAATCGATCTCGCCGGAGATGATCACGGGGCGTGGGCAAGGCAGTTTAGCAATCTGTCAGGAAGTATGGAGAGTGGCGATGATTTAGTGATTGAATCTATGCTGTTGGTAAATAAAAAAGATCAGTTTGAGACTGTGCGTGTTAATAAGTCGGCGGCAATAGGGATTCGTTGTTTCTTGTGCGATAGACCTAGGTTTGGGCGGATTGAGGATTCACATTTAGTTTGGGTTAGTGAGTTTGAGACTCAAGTTTTGAAGGACTCACCAAGCGCTAGTATTGCTGCTGGGCGCGATCTTAAGGTTTATGCTAAAGAGTTTGTCAATTCCGCTTCTCAAATAAGCGCAGGAAGAGATTTTTCTGCTGAAGCAGAAAGCTTTGAGAACTCATCTTTTTCTACTGAAAGCGGAGTTAACTACAAATATCTTAAGCTGAATCCGTCAATGGATAGGTGGCGGCAGATTGCAAATTATAACGCTTATAACGATGCGGGCTATGAGCGTAATTTCCGATTCTGGAACTCTTCTGGGGAAGGCGCGAGGGTCAAGCCCTATATTCGTGTCACAGGTGGTGAGCCAGCGGGGCGCGAAAGATATCAGCATATCGGAACATACGGGATACTTTTGCCAGGTGGTTTTGGTGATGGCAGGCGTGACTTGGTTATGGAAGAGGGTAAGTACTCTTCAGGCATAAGAGTAGATGCTCCATCCTTTATTAAAAATGCCACTCCGTTCTCTGATTTTACTGTGGGGAACATTGGTGCTGGAGTTGCTCAGGCTGTAATACAGGCTGGGGGATCCATTAATATATCTGCGACCAACAAGATTTTAAATGGTGTCGAGAAGGCGGCTTCCAGGCCTGAGGGAAACGCGAAAAAAAATGTTGAGACCAGTATTGGTGGCTCAGCGAGAACTGTTTTTTATCTCAATAAACAGCTTCCTCCTGATCTGCAACAAAAACAGGTAAATCCATTATCGCTTCCCGGCTTCACCCTGCCGCAGGGCGAGAACGGCCTGTTCCGTCTGAGCAGCCAGCAGACGCAAAGCGCCACGGTCAAGCAGACTCAGAGTGGCTTTACCGACCGCACCCTGGGCGGGCGCAGCATTGCACTTGGTCAGCAGGAGCGCAGTCTGGCATCGGTCGATGCTCAGGGGCGCAGCTTCGCCATCGCCGCTCAGGGTGGCCAGGCCGTCACAACGGTAGCCGCCACGGATCGGCAGATGCAGGCGAGCGCAGCCAACTTGCAGGCCAGTGGCACTGCCGCAACGGTCAGTGTCGATAGCACTCGACTGCAATCTACATTCGATGGCCAGGCATTCACGGTGCCCTCGAGCGGAGCCGCTGCCGTTCAGCCTAGCCGCCCTGGCGTGGCTGCGAGTGCCATCGCGGGCAATTCGCAAGCACTTGCACCCAGTGCCCAGGCCTCGGGCATTGCTGCACCGGCGGTAGAGTCTGGCGCAGTGGTCAAGGACTTCAGCGCTGCGCCGCCTGCGCGGCACAAATACCTGATCGAAACCAACCCAGCGCTGACCGATCTCAAGCAATTCGTCAACTCCGACTACATGCTGGGCAAGCTGGGCTATGACCCCGATCAGGCGCAAAAGCGTCTGGGCGATGGACTCTACGAACAGCGTCTTGTACGTGAGGCCATCGTGGCACGCACTGGCCAGCGTTATCTCGCCGGACTAACCAGCGACGAAGCGATGTTTCGTTATCTGATGGATAACGCGGTTGCGAGCAAGGAACGACTGAACCTGAGTCTGGGCGTGACCTTGAGCGCCCAACAGGTGGCGGCGCTAACTCACGACATCGTCTGGCTCGAAGAGCACGAAGTCGCGGGTGAGAAGGTACTGGTGCCGGTACTTTACTTGGCACAGGCTGAAGGCCGTCTGGCGGCCAATGGAGCACTGATTCAAGGTAGTGACGTTACGCTGATCAGTGGTGGTGAGCTGGCCAACCAGGGCACCCTACGTGCCAGCAACAACCTCACGGCCACCGCCGGCAACATCCGCAACAGCGGTCTGGTCGAGGCGGGCAACCGCCTGCAACTGCTGGCGACCGACAGCATCCGCAATGCTCAGGGCGGCATCATCGCCGGGCGCGATGTCAGCCTGGTTGCTCGTGAAGGCGACATAGTCAATGAGCGTAGCGTCACTCAACATGCGGCCAGCATAGGCTCCCATCGCTGGGGGCAGACCTACGTCGACAATGCTGCCCGCATCGAAGCCGCCGACAGCCTCAGCCTGGCGGCTGGGCGTGACGTGAGCAACCTCGGCAGTTTCCTCGACAGCCGCGGCGACCTGAGCATCCAGGCTGGCCGCGACGTTACCGTCGCCTCCGTGCAGGAGGGGCAGTACCAGACCCGCGGCAACTGGTTCGCCAATGAACGGGTAACCCAGGTGGGTGCCCAGGTCAGCGCTGGGCGTGATCTGGATATCGCTGCCGGGCGTGACCTGGGTGTGGTGGCCAGCCGCGTGACTGCAGGCCGCGATATTGACCTCGGTGCAGAGCGTGATCTGGTGCTCTCCAGCGCCGCCAACGAGAGCCATTTCCTGTCACGCAGCAAGAAAGTCACCCAAAGCCGTGATCAGATCACCCAGCAGTCCAGCGAGATCAAGGCCGGTCGTGACATCAGTCTCGGCGCCGGTAATGACCTGAGCGTGATCGCCAGCCGCTTGCAGGCTGGCAACGATGTCGACATCGACGCCAGCCAGGACATCAACATCCTGTCGGCTAAGGACGAAAGTGCCTCTTACTACTTCAAGAAGAAGAAGGGCTCCTTCGGACGTAGCAGCAGCAAACAGCAGGAAAGCTATAACAGCACCAACATCGCCTCGGTTATCGAGGCGGGCAACGATCTCACCGTCAACACCAGCAAGGCTGCCAATGGCGCCCTGAATCTCGATGGTGGTCGCGACGTGACCGTCATCGGCAGCCAGCTCACTGCAGGTAACGACCTGCTGGTTGGTGGCGCAGGTGATGTGGCCGTTCTGTCCGGTGTTGAGGAGCATGGCTCCTACTCCAAGAAAACCAAATCCGGTTTCCTCGGCCTCTCGAAGAGTGGCAAGAGCCAACTCAAGACCAGCGCCACCCAGGTCGCCAGCGAACTGGAAGCGGGCAACGACGTGGTTATCGCGGCAGGCAACGATATTCGCTTGCGGGCCAGTACCACCGATGCCGGTAACGATGTCGAGCTGCGCGCCGGGTTGGTGAAGGACACGGGTGATATCAACCTGGTGTCGGCCAACGACCAGGCCTATAGCCGCAGCGAGTCGTACAAGAAGAAATTCGATCTTTCCGCCAGTAATGCAGTTGGGCTTGGTGGTATCACAATTTCTAACGCCAAGAAGAGCGGCCAGGAAATCATCAGCTCCACCAACGTGGGCAGCCAGGTCAATGCTGAGCGTGATGCTTCATTGATCGCTAAGCGTGATGTCAATGTCTTGGGCAGCGGCGTCAGCGCAGGGCGAAACGTGCTCCTCGATGCAGGACGTGACGTAAACGTCGTCGCAGGGAGCAGCAGCGAACAGATCACCTCTTGGAAGAACACCAAGACCCTAGGCGTGAAGCTGAGTTCCGATGGCAATGGTGTTAGTGCCTTTGCTGGGGCCGAGTCGCTCAAGGATAAGACTCGTACCAGCGAACAGACTGCGGCGGCCAGCCAAATCAATGCTGGTCTCGATCTGGACGTACGTGCTGGGCGCGACATCCGGCAGCAAGGCTCGGACATGCAGGCCGGTTATGACCTGAACATGAAGGCCGGGCGCGACATCGTTGTCGATGCGGCCCGCGAACAGTCGAGCATCGAGAGGGAGCAGAGCCAGAAACGTAGTGGGTTAGGCGTCACGGTTAACCACAACTACGAGCGAACCAAGAATGCGGTAAGCGGCGCCGGCAAAGGTGAGAACAATGTTAGCCAGGCCTCGAGCACGCTCAAGGCGGTCGACTCCGTCAGTCAGTTCTTGGCTGGGCCAACGTTCGATGCGCACTTCGGTAGTACCAGCCAACGCCAGAGCGTCAGCCAGACAGTAGTTGGAAATCGCACTTCGACTTTGGGCGCTGGTAATGACATCAACCTGGAAGCCGGTAATGACGTTCAGGTACGTGGTGCTCAGCTCCAATCCGGGCGTGACATCAACGTCAGTGGCCGAGACATCGTTCTTGATGTAGCACGTGGCGAGCAAAGCTATGACAGCCAGCAGAGCCAGGGTAAAGGTGGGATTGTCGGCGGCACCAGTGGTGGCTTCAAGGTTGGTATTGGTGGCAGCCGTGGCGTAGCGGGTGAAGAGGGCAGCCAGGGAACCGCCAGTGGGGCGGTGCTCAATGCCGAACGTGATGTCAACTTGAACGCACGCAATGATCTGAACCTGATCGGTACGCAGGTCCAGGCAGGGCGCGATATCGATCTCAAGGCCGGTAACGACCTCAAGATCAGTGCCGCTCAGAATGCCAGCGATAGCGAAAGCACTCGTCGCAGCGGCGGCGGCGAAGTTGGCTTTACCTTCGGCTCCGAGGGCGTTGGTGTGTATGTCAGCGTCAACGTCGGCAAGGGCGACCTTGAGCGCGAAGGTCAGCGCCAGCAGGAAGCCTATCTGTATGCCGGGGATCGCCTGAACTTCACCAGTGGCCGAGATACCGCCATAAGCGGCGCGCAACTGAGTGGCGACGAAGTCATTGGCCGTGTAGGGCGTGATCTGACCGTGACCTCACTCCCTGATACCGGGAAAGTCAAAGGTAGGGAATTTGATGTCAGCGCTACCGCTACATTCGGCCCCGGAGCCGGCTTCAGTGCATCGGTTGGCTACGGGCAGACCACCGGCTCTACCGAGTGGGTGGAAAATCAAACTCGTATCGTTGCGCGTGACCGCTTGGACATTCGCACTGAAGAACACACACAGATCGATGGTGCGGTGATTGCCTCGAACACCGGCAACCTTAAACTGGATACCGGCACCCTGGGCTTCAGCGATATCGCCGGGCACGACAAGGAGCACAGCTACTACCTGAATGTCGGCGGTTCCTACGGCAAGAACGACGCAAAAGACACCCAGCAGGACAAAAGCCAGGAAGGCAAGGGCGAGAAGGGCAAGACCGGCTGGAGCGTCGAGGGTTACGAGTACGAGAAGGATCGCCAGCAGATCGTGCGGGCTACCGTTGGCGAGGGTGAGATTGTCGTGCGCGGGGATGCGGGCACAGGTAGTGATTCCACAGTTGGCCTCAATCGTGATGTAAGCAGCGCGTACGAGATCACTCGTGACGATGAGGAGCGTACGGATCTGTATGTGACTAAGTCGTCTGTGGAGGCGGTGGTAAGTCCGATTGAGACGTTAAACCAATGGAAGAAAGATGCTCAGGCATATCCTGAAAGAAGCCTAGATGCATTGGATGATGCAGTAGGTTTAGTTGCTGGTGTTGGTAAGTTCGCTCAGCAAAGCTGGCGAGAAATACAATCGCAACAAGTTTCCCTAGATAAGGTCTCCTCAGAGCTGCGTACCCAGTTAGGCGACGAAAAGGCGTTAGCAATAGCCAAGAATATGGTGCGTAATGGCTTAAGTTCCGATGCAGTCAGTAATTTTAGTGAAGCTGACATTAAGGTTTTGAAAATATTTGCTGATGTCTATGGCCAGTTTGATTATGAGCGAGCTAAATGTCAGGCAAGCGGTGGGTGTGGTTCCTCTTCGACGGGGTCTGGTTCGCAGTGGGTTGAAGGCTATAATCAGTACGGTGAGAAAGCTGAGTTCCAAGGTGGAGTGCCACTTACAGCAGGCCAAAAGCTTTTACGACAATCCTACCTATTGCATAAATATGTATCGGGTTTGGAACTAGAGCAGGCGCAGCTGCTGATGCTCGGAGTTCAAGCTGTTATGGGGCCGGCAAAGGCGGCTGTGGGATTAGCCGGCAATCAATTAATTGCCAGTATATTTGGTGATCAGATTGAAAAAGTAAAAGGTGACCTCGCTCTAAAAATTGCTGATCAGCTTATTCCGGCTCAGTTGGAGGATTTAGCCCGGGAACATCAGAACAATAAAGAAAGGCATGCAGCCGGTGAAGAGGTTAACGATGGTGTCGCCTATGTAATTGGCTCTGAATTTCTATTAGATGTTGCGATGGGGAGTGTTGGTGGGTTTGGAAGAAAAGCAGAAGGTAAAGTTGTCGTAGGGACGGACGTTTCCCCAGTCAGAACTATTACCCAGACGCAGGTCCAGAAGGAGGTTGATTATTCGTTACCGGATAAGCCTGTGAAGGATCTATCGAAAGATTCATCCAAGCCTGTGAAGGATGCATCAAAAGATCCATCCATCGCTGTGCCGAAAATGGACGAGCTCACGGTTAAGGCATTCAATCCGTATAATAGTGATAAATTTAAGGCGATGTCGCCCGAACAGCAGAAGTCGTTCATAAAGGAATACAACAAGCAGTTGCAGTCGCAGCAGGATGCCATCAATAGCATGACTGTTGACGATTTTAAAAGCGCCCGGGATGCTTATGAAAAGGTAGGTCGTAATCCAGATGCTGTTGCCGCACAACAAAAATTCGGTAAAGATTTCGAGAATAGCGTCAGGGAAAGCATTACCGAGTCCTTGATGGCCAAGGGAAAGGACTTCAAGACCGCATCTGCTGAAGCAGCTATCAGAGCCAAAAAGATTCGATCTGATCTAGCTGCATTGCATGACCCTGATATGGTCGCTGGTGGTTGGTTCAGTCCTGAACCTGTCAGAATGGGCGATTCGCTGGTCAACTCCTCAATTGGAGGTAGTTGGCCGAGCCGCTTGAAGGCATTGGATGAACAGGTGTCTAAAGCTATAGCCAATGGATATGGTCAAGCGCAGATGAACATTAGGCTTGAGTTGCTTCGAGGAGCTGAAAAGTGAGAGACGAATTTTTTCAGTCATTTATTGATAATTTGGGTGAGGCAAATTCGCATCGACAGGTGCCCAGTTCTAGTGTCGAAAAATATCGTTCGATATTGCCCGGCTCCCTGCTTGGTTACTGGCGTGAGGAGGGCTGGTGTTCTTATGCGGATGGACTGTTCTGGATCGTAAATCCTGATTCTTACAAAGCCACGCTTGATAGTTGGTTGCAAGGAAGCGGTCTGGACGAGATCGATAATTACCATGTTATCGCTAGGGATGCGTTCGGCTCACTATATGCTTGGGGTGAGCGCTATCAGCGCAAGATCACGATATCGAGCTTAGCTGGCGGTATCGTTGCTCTTAAGAGTCAGCTTCAGAAACCCAACCCCCAACCGGATCGAGCCTTAGGTATTTTTCTCGGGTCCATTAGTCGGGAAAGCCTCGATTTTGAAGATAATCATGGCAAGCCGTTGTTCAGGCGCGCGCTAATGAAACTGGGACCGGTGGGTGAGAATGAAATGTACGCGTTCGAGCCTGCGCTGTGTATTGGCGGAAAGGCTGATCTCGAACATATGGTAAAGCTGAATATGGATGTGCATTTGACGATTCTTGATCAGTTGCGGAGGTAAAGTCGATGGGGTCAGAGTCATTGATTTTGGCGTCTCATGGTAGTTATGGTTTCTCTACCCTGAGGAGAGCAGCGCGCCATGGCCCGTTTACCCTTGCTGTAGTCCAAAAAATAAAGCCTCACGCCAGAGCTTGGCGTGGAACGTAATAGGGGACAGACCACGATTATTCCTTCCATTCCGATAGTGGTCTAGGCTTGTAAATCTCTATGGAAGGAGGTTTTTATGCCACGTCGAGCGCGTATTTTGTTGCCAGGAATGTCACTCCATTTAATTCAGAGAGGAAATAATCGCTCAGCCTGTTTTTACGCAGCTGAGGATTATCTTTTCTATCTGGATGTATTGGCTGAGCAAGCAAAGAAGCATGGGTGCGCGGTCCATGCTTGGTGCCTGATGACCAATCATGTTCATTTGCTGATCACGCCCGAAAGCTCCGAGAGTACGGGGCTGATGATGAAGGGACTAGGGCAACGCTATGTGCAGTACATCAATAGTACATACCGCCGTAGAGGTACGCTTTGGGAAGGTCGCTTTCGCTCCTGCCTGATGCAGGAGGAAGCTTATGTACTCGCTTGCCATCGATATATTGAACAAGAGGTATGGCGGGGCGTCCCAAGCGTGCGTCCGATCTTTGAGTGTGGTCTGTCCCCTAATAATTCTTAGATAATGGTCTTTACTATATGTCTATAGTTAAGTTTTTTTCTCCTGTTCGTTTTTCTTTTTGTAGGCGCCTGTAAAAGCCCTGCGCCACATAGCTACAAAATTTCGCCGGTTGAGGGTGCTGAGTGCTTGAGGTATCTGGATCGGGCGGATATTACTGCTGATGAATTTATGGTGGTCAAAAATTTTGCAAATACTGGAAACTACCTTTGCCGGGAGCTGCTCGCTAGTTGGTATGAGCGAGGGATTGCTGTGCCTATTGATTATGAGAAAGCAAAAGAATTATACCAGGCGGCTGCAGAGGCTAACCCCGTAGCGTACGTAGCGCTTGGGCGAATGGCTAAGCTGGGGCGCGGGCAGGAGGTTGACTATGTGTTGGCAAGGCAGCTCTACAAGCGCGCGTCGGATGCGGGTTCACTACAAGCTACTATCGAGCTTGGTAAATTAATGGAGGTTGGGAAGGGGGGAGCGGTAGACCCGAAAGCCGCTCTGGATCTCTATATTTTGAAATCCAAAAAGTATGGCGACGAGGCGTGGATTGAGATGAGACGCTTGCGTAGCGAAGGTATAACGCTTGAATTGGCGCAGGAGGCTAAATATAACCAAGTTTGGCTTCAAGGTTTGAAAGGTGCTATCGGCAGTCGAATATATAAAGATAAACTTTGGCGGCTGTCAGTCGGCGTGACCTCGCCAGCAACGGCAAAAATTCGCCTAGTCTTTCGAGTTGACAGAAGTATGCCTGAAGTGTCAATCGAAGAAGGCAGTGGCGATCCCAGTATTGATGAGCAAATAATTGCCTCCATGTCACTATTAAGAATGTCGGATGATTTTATTTTTCCTGAGGGGGAAGCGTTTCAGGTAATAGTGGCTCCTATCGTTATTCCTAGGGATGAAAAAATACCGTGAGAATAGTGCGGAGGAAGAGTGGACGATTCTAAAAGAAAAAGGGCACAGAGAAAAAGGGACAGATTTATTTTCTACCTGATCGGCTAAGCCGAAGGTCTCAATAAGCGGAGGTTGTTATGCCGAGTATGGGGCGGATTGTGTTGCCTAACTACCCACATCTTGTGGTGCAGTGAGGGCATAACCGGCAGTGCTCGTTTCGTGGATGAAATAGAAAGAATCCAAGGGCTGCGGGTTTAACTACGAGGTCAGGGCAGACCGAGGCGTAATCCCGGAAAATAAATCTATCCCCTTTCTCCGTCCGATTTTCTCGTCCTTTTCTTGTGCAAGCTATCCGATTGATCCGAATGGATATTTTGTGGCGACTCCCCGGACTCTGCCCCCACTGATCATGTCCCTTTTCAAACGCAGCAACAAAGCAGGCTCCAATAGCCGCTGGAGCCTGCCAGGCAACCTACCTCAAGGGCATTGGCAGGTAGAAGGGCCGAACACCGGTCCGCTGCATGGGTCTTTGCCCGGGCCAAATACCGGGCACGCGGCCTGAGCAGTCAGGGAGAAACCCAGCATGAGCAGAACAGCAAACATCGTTTTCTTCATTTTCGATCTCCTGATCGATGATTCAACTATCCATGTCCCTCTCTCGAGGGCCTGACCGGCAGGCATGCCGCCGGCTCGGAACAGTAAAGGCAAGGAAGGCCGGGCGCGCAAGCCATATACCAGGGGCGTGGAAATTCGCAGCCCTGGACTTCCATAGCCGGGAGCCGGGGCACAGCTCAATCGACGAGAAGGGGCAGATACAGAGGGGCGCCAAAAATCTATTCCTGCGGATCTGCGGGGGGCAGCGTCACTGATCCGGGCATGCAGCTAAATCAGTGAATCTGACCCATTAATTCCTCAGCGGCGGCGCAGCAAGCTGACCAGACCGACCAGGGCCAACAGCAGAATCAATACCGCCACTGCGCCCACCCCATACAGGCCGGTGGTGCTCAGCAGCGGTTGCTCGACACGCAGATAGCTCGGCTGCTTGAGCAGAAGGTTAAGCGCCGCATCGAGCTGGGCCGTGTGGATCTTGCGCAGCTCCGGCGCCGGGTCGGCGAAGCGGCCCTGTTCATAGCTGCCCAGCGAGCTCCAGTAGGTATCGGCCAGGGCGCTGTTGCCTTGCGCCATCCAGTTCTGGCGGGCGAGGGCGACGCTGCGCAGGCGTTCCAGGGTGGCGTCGTCCAGGCCGTCCTTGGCCAGGCGCTGTAGCAATTGATGCAGGCGCTGCCCGGTTTGCGCCACATCCTTACGCGCCACCTCGGCGTTGATGCTGAAGAAGCTGCTGCTGCCGTAGGCGCTGCGCTCCACGCTGGGGCTGTAGGCCAGGCCGTGTTCCAGGCGCAGGTCGCGGTACACCGCCCACTGCAGGTAGTCGCGCAATAACTGCCAGGTGCCCTGGTCGAGCTCGCCGACCCAGGGCTCGGTGAAGATCAGGTTGACCTGCGCGGTATCGCCGACCAGCCCGGTTGTCATTGTGCGCTCGGGCGCGGCGTGACCAGTGCTTTCCGGCAGTTCGCGCAGCTCGGGCATCGGGCCTGGTGGAAGCTCGCCAAAGCGCCGTTCGAGGTAGGCGGGCAGGCGGCGATCGAGGTCGCCGACCATGATCAGGGTCATGTTGTTGGCCACGTACCACTGTTCGTGCACGCGCTCCAGGGTGGCAGCGTCCAGGCTGTCCAGCGAATCCTGTTCGGCGCAGGCCTGGCCCAGCTCCGCGGCGACCTGTTCGGTGGCGTCGTTGCGCTTGCTCGAAGCGCCCAGCAGGCGCTGCCAGGCGGCGGGGTGTTCGCCATTCTCGTGAACGATCACGCGCTTGGCGGCCTCGACACGTTCGGGCGTGAACTCGGTGTTGAACAGCGCGGCGAGCAGCAGATCCAGCGCCGCACGCTGGTTGGCGGCGGGCACCTCAAGAACGAAGGTGGTGTCGCTGTCGCGGGTGAAGGCATTCCAGTCGCCACCGAGGGCCTGCATGCGTTCTTCCAGTCCGGCCTCGCCGCTGGCGTCGATGCCGCTGAACAGCAGGTGTTCGAGCAGGTGGGGTAATTCTTTCTGGTCGCAGTCGAACTGGTCGAAGCCGACCCCGACCACCAGGCGAATCGACACGTGGCCGCGCTCGGCGGTGGGCTTGAGGATCAGCTGCAGGCCGTTGTCCAGCGGGTAGCCTTCGACCTTCAGGCGATCGGCGGCCCACAGCTGGCTGCACAGCATCAGCCCCAGCAGCAACGCCAGGGAGCGGGCCATGGCCCGCACTATTCGCCACCCTCTTCGGCGAGCAGGGCGCCGGTTTCGTGGCTGCCGAGTACGGCGTAGGCGCTTGCGCAGAACAGCGAGTTGAGGCGTTTCATGTCGTCGATCAGTTCCAGGTGCAGTGAGCTGGTTTCCAGACTCTTGACCACCTGCCTATGCAGACGTTCGACATGTAAATGGGTAAGCCGGCGCTCCTGGATGCGGAAGCGGCGCTTCTCGCGGAGCAATTGCCGGGCGGCATCGGCGTCGGCGGAGAAGAACACCGACAGGCCCAGGCGCAGGTTGCCCAGCAGGCGTTCGTGCAGCGCAGCGAGCTCCTCCAGGCCGCTTTCGGAAAAGGCGTGGCGCTGGGCGGTCTTCTCGTCCTGGATCTTGCCGAGCATGCGCTCGATGATGTCGCCGGCCCGTTCCAGGTTCGAGGAGAACTCGATGATCTCGGCCCAGCGCCGACTGTCCGTTTCGCTCAGGTCTTCCTGCTGGACCTGGGCGAGGTAGAGCTTGACGGCGGTGTACAGGGCATCGATGTCGTCGTCGATGCGGCGCAGGTCCTTGGCCAAGATCGGCTGGCTGCCGCGCAGGGCGTCCTGGAGATGGCCGAGCATGCTGTCGACCAGGTCGCCGATGCGCAGGGTCTCGCGCGTCGCGTTGGACAGCGCCAGGCTCGGCGTGGAAATCGCTGTGGGATCGAGGTGGCGGGCCTTGGCGACGGCGTTGACGTCCGGGCGATCAGGCAGCAGCCAGTTGCAGAAGCGCGCCATCAGCCCCAGGGTCGGCAGCATCAGCAGGCAGCGCAGGCTGTTGTAGAGCACGTGGAAGGCGATCACCAGCTCGGCGGGGTGCCATTTCAGGCTGTCCAGCCAGTGCGCCAGCGGGTCGAGCACCGGGATCACCAGAACCAGGCCGATCAGCTTGTAGAGCAGGCTGCCCAGGGCCACGCGGCGGCCGGCCTGGCTCTGCATGCTGGCGTTGAGAAAGGCCAGCACGCCGCTGCCGATATTGGCGCCGATCACCAGGCCGATGGCCACCGGCAGGCCGATCACGCCAGAGCCGGTCAGGGTGGCGGTGAGCAGCACCGCGGCCAGACTGGAGTAGGAGATCAGCGCGAACAGTGCGCCGACCACCGCATCGAGCAGCACGTCACCGGTCAGTGAGGCGAACAGCACGTGGATGCCCTTGGCCTCGGTGATCGGTGTGGCGGCAGTGACGATCAGTTGCAGGGCGAGGATCATCAACCCCAGGCCGATGCCCACGCGGCCGAGCTGGCCGGCGCGGGTCTGCTTGCGCGACAGGAAGAACACTACGCCGAGAAAGATCAGCAGCGGCGACAGCCAGCTGAGGTCGAAGGTCAGCACCCGCGCCATCAGTGCGGTGCCGACATCGGCGCCGAGCATGATCGCCAGTGCCGGGGTCAGCGCCATCAGGCCCTGGCCGACGAAGGAGGTGACCAACAGCGCGGTGGCGTTGCTGCTCTGCACCAGTGCGGTGACCGCAATGCCGGCGACGAACGCCATTGGCCGCTTGCCGACGTTGTGGCTGAGCACGCGGCGCAGCTGCGAGCCGTACACCCGCAGGATGCCGGTACGCACGATATGGGTGCCCCAGATGAGCAGGGCAATGGCGGACAACAGATTGAGCAGCGTCAACATCACGCATCTCCCTGATATGCAGATTCGATCCCGGGTGCTTGGGATACTGCCGATGACGGCGTTCGTTGAGGTGGGGTCACCAACACTGCTGCCTCTCAGAACTCTTTCATAATCTTTCAGCACAGGTTCGCCTTGGGGGGGCGGGAGCGGCCGTTTGTTCCCACAAGATGGATTGGTAATTATCTGTGGGAGCGGGCCATGCCCGCGATTTTTCGCGCGCATGGCGCGCTCCCACAGTGGATTGGCGAATGGCTGCTATTGCCTTGTAGCTGCCGCTACATACAGATCGCGAACAGGTTCTTACAAGCTGTAGTTGGATAAGCGCAGGTTGCCAAGCCAGGAATGGACCGCCGCCTGGCCGGCAGACCGTGCGGTACGCCACGTAATCGCCTCACCGTGTTGCAAGCAGCCGCCAATAACGCCTAGCATGCGCGGCTTCTCTCAACCGACAGCAAAGGAGGTACATCATGCAGCAGTTGATCACCCTTTGCAGGTCGCGCCTGGCTTGATCGCATTCGCCGCTCCTTGTTAGCGGTGCCGCAACGCCCGGCCTCTGGCCTGCCAATCCGAACATCTTTCTGTTTCAACCCATCAGGATTGGACTATGGGCACTTGCATTCGCAATTTGTCCGACAGCGCCGTATTGGTCGCTGCGGACGACACCTGGATCGAAGGAAAAGCGATCCAGCAACTCGAAACCACCGCTCGCCTGGCGGGCATGCATCGGGTGGCCGGCATGCCGGATCTGCACCCGGGGCGTGGCTACCCGGTCGGCGCGGCATTCTTTTCCGTAGGGCGCTTTTACCCGGCGCTGGTCGGTAACGACATCGGCTGCGGCATGGCGCTGTGGCGCACGGACATACCGACCGCCAAGCTGCATCTGGACAAGCTGGAGAAGCGTCTCGGCAACCTCGACCTGCCGCTCGACGAGAGCTGGCAGGAGGCGATTGCCGGCTTCGAGCTGCCGACCACGGGCCACGAGCGCTCCCTCGGCACCATCGGCGGTGGCAACCATTTCGCCGAGCTGCAGCAGCTCGATGAAAGCTACGACGATGCCGCACTGGCAGCCTTGAACATCGAGCGCAAACACCTGCTGTTGCTGGTGCACAGCGGCTCGCGCGGCCTCGGTGAAGCGATCCTGCGTGAGCAGGTCGACCTGTTCGGTCATCAGGGGCTGGAGGCGGGCAGCGATGCCAGCAGCCATTACCTGAGCCGACACGACGGCGCGCTGCGTTTCGCCGAAACCAACCGCCAGCTGATCGCCCGGCGCATGCTCGAGCGCTTGCGTGCCGACGGCGAGAGGCTGCTCGACATCAACCACAATCTGGTCTCGCCGGCGCGTGTCGACGGCCTCGATGGCTGGCTGCACCGCAAGGGCGCGACGCCGTCGGATCAGGGCGCGGTGGTGATCCCCGGTTCGCGCGGCGACTACAGCTACCTGGTGCAGCCGATCGCCGATGAGCGCAGCCTGCTGTCCCTGGCCCATGGCGCCGGGCGCAAATGGATGCGCAGCGAGTGCAAGGATCGCCTCGCCGCGCGCTACAGCGTCGAGCAACTGAGCCGCACCGCGCTCGGCAGCCGGGTGATCTGCGCTGACCGTGCGCTGATCTACGAGGAGGCACCCGAGGCCTACAAGGCCATCGACTCGGTGGTCGGTGCCTTGCGTGAGGCGGGACTGGTTCGTGTGCTGGCGCGATTGAAACCGGTGCTCACCTACAAGACGCGCGGAGGGTGCTGCTGATGATTCTCTTACAGCTATCAGCGGCCCAAGGGCCGGATGAGTGCGCATTGGCAGTGGCCAGGGCAGTGCCCAGGCTACAGGCCGAAGCGGGGGGCCTTGGTGTGACGGTACGGCTACTCGAAGAGGAACAGGGGCCGCGGCGCGGCACCTTGCGTTCGATATTGCTGGCGCTGGAGGGTGAGCAGGCCGAGCGGCTGGTGGGTGGCTGGACGGGCTCGCTGCAATGGACCTGCCCCAGCCCGTACCGGCCGGGACATGCCCGCAAGAACTGGTTCTTCGGTGGTGCGCGTTTCGCCGCGCCTGCTCAGGAACTGGCGGGCGAAATCCGCTTCGAAACCCTGCGCTCGTCCGGGCCGGGTGGCCAGCACGTCAACACCACCGATTCGGCTGTGCGTGCTACGCATGTGGTCAGCGGCATCAGCGTCAAGGTGCAGAGCGAGCGCAGTCAGCACGCCAACAAGCGCTTGGCATTGCTGCTGATCGCCCAGCGTCTCGCCCTGCATGCCCAGGCGCAAGCCAATGCGGCACGGGCGCAGCGCCGCGATGCCCACCTGCAGGTCGAGCGGGGTAACCCGCATCGTGTGTTTCGTGGCGAGCGCTTCGAACCCGCAATGGATTGAGCAACAGCCTAATAAAAAAACGGGGCCTCGAAGGCCCCGTTTTTTATTGCATCAGCCTCAGTCAATCACTGACCAGGCACGTCCTTGCGCAGCTTCACCGGCTCCGGGTCGGCCTTGCCTTCGGCGCGGCGGCGGGCGGTGCGCATGCGGATGTTCAGCGCTTCCACGGCCAGGGAGAAGGCCATGGCGAAGTAGACGTAGCCTTTCGGCACGTGGACTTCGAAGCTCTCGGCG
>JAAIGF010117974.1_pt1 | contig 35459 bp, 26 predicted proteins | sample 6487441 | NCBI WGS metagenome assembly JAAIGF01 (sample SAMN13974129, study PRJNA590717) | phyllosphere metagenome | biome: pepper field; feature: multiple bacterial spot infested pepper fields; material: pepper leaves; isolation source: leaves from pepper fields | host: Capsicum annuum ...
AAGAGACGGAGTGTGTATGGGTGATCGGCACGACTATGTCGCCCTGGAGTGGGTCAAGGGCGAAATCGCGGAAACCCTGAAGCAGGCGCGACAGGCACTGGAGGCGTTCGTCGAGAATCCGCAGGATTCGACGCGCATGCGTTTCTGCCAGACCTACGTGCATCAGGTTCACGGCACTCTGCAGATGGTCGAGTTCTTCGGCGCAGCCTTGCTCGCCGAGGAGATGGAGCACCTGTCCCAGGCGCTGATCGACGGGCGCGTGGCCAACCAGGGCGAGGCGTTGGAAGTGCTGATGCAGGCCATCCTGCAACTGCCGATCTACCTGGACCGTATCCAGACCGCGCGCCGTGACCTGCCCATGGTGGTGCTGCCGCTGCTCAACGACCTGCGCGCGGCGCGGGGCGAGAAGCTGCTGTCGGAAACCAGCCTGTTTTCCCCGGATCTGTCTGCCCGCGCCGCGGCGCTGTCGCCCGAGTCGCTGACCCAGCTGCGTACCGCCGAACTGCCCGCGCTGCTGCGCAAGCTGCGGCAGATGCTGCAGGTGGCGCTGGTCGGCGTCATCCGCCAGCAGGACATGGACACCAACCTCGGCTACATGGCGCGCGTGTTCGCGCGCCTGGAAACCCTGTGCAAGAGTGCGCCGCTGGAGTCGCTGTGGCAGATCGCCTCCGGCGTCGTCGAAGGCCTCTCCAATGGCAGCATCGCCAACGGCACCTCGGTGCGCACGCTGCTGCGCCAGGTCGACAAGGAGCTCAAGCGCCTGACCGAGCAGGGCGCCGACGGCATCAACCAGCGCGCGCCGGACGAACTCACCAAGAATCTGCTGTTCTACGTTGCCAAGGCCTCGCCGCAGTCGCCACGCAACCAGGTGCTGCGCGAGCGCTACAACCTCGACGAGGCGCTGCCCGACCACGATGTGGTCGACGAAGAACGGGCGCGTCTGGCTGGCCCTGATCGCGATGCCATGCGCTCGGTGGTGGGCGCACTCTGTGAAGAACTGGTGCGGGTCAAGGATAGCCTCGACCTGTTCGTGCGCAGCGACCGCGCCCAGGTCAACGAGCTGCAGGCCCTCTCGGTGCCGCTCAAGCAGATTGCCGATACCCTGGCGGTGCTTGGCTTTGCCCAGCCGCGCAAGGTCATCGTCGACCAGCTCGACGTGGTCCGTGCCCTCACCGAAGGCACCCAGTCGCCAAGCGACGCGGTACTGATGGATATAGCCGGCGCGCTGCTCTATGTCGAAGCGACACTGACCGGCATGGTCGGCCAGAACGACGGCAACAAGCGTGAAGAAAGCCACCTGCCCACCACCGATGTCGGGCAGATCCACCAGTTGGTGATCAAGGAAGCGCGTACCGGCCTGGAACAGGCCAAGGACGCGATCATCGAGTTCATCGCCTCGCAGTGGAATCACGAGCACCTGGCCCGCGTGCCGGAACTGCTGACCCAGGTGCGTGGCGGTCTGGCGATGATTCCGCTGGAACGTGCCGCCGCGCTGCTCAATGCCTGCAACCGCTACATCCAGGAACAACTGCTGGCCCGCAAGGCGGTGCCGAACTGGCAGAACCTCGACACCCTGGCCGATGCCATTACCAGTGTCGAGTACTACCTGGAGCGTCTGTCCGAAGACCACGCCACCCAGGGCGACCTGATCCTCGACGTTGCCGAGGAAAGCCTCGGCGCGCTGGGTTACCCGCTGCAGGAAAAACCGTCGATCCTCGACGCCCCCGCCGAGGACGAGCCGGCGCCGCTGGATGATCCGCTGCACGATATCGACGTGCTGGCCGCGCCCGCTGTCGACAGCGCCTGGCAGGAAGTACCGACGGAGCCGGCTGCGGATGAGTTGCCCGTGCTGGACGAGCCGGTTTTCGAGCAGCCTGAGCCGGCCGGCGCGGCAGTCACCGATGTGGCCGACGCGCACTGGCCTCAGGATGAGCAACTGGCAGAGCCCCAGGCTTCTCAGCCTGCCGACCTGCCTGAACTGCCCAGCGAGGTCATCGAGCCCGGCGAGCAGGCCAGCGAGACGCTGGTTACTGCTGACGAGGCGGACAGCTGGTCGCTGGCCGACGAGCAACCCCAGGCGCCGACGCCTGAGCAGGCTGACCCCTATAGCATTGATCTGGGCGAGCTCAGCGATGACCCGTACGCCGATGCCAAGGCCGCGGTAGCCGATGATGCCTGGGCACTGGATGACAGCGAATTGCTGCGCGAAACCACTGGCGCTGCAGGCCAGGATGAGTCCTTCCTGCTGTCCGCCGAGCCGCTCGAGCTTGGCGAACCGGAAAATTTGCCGGTAGCCGAACAACCCGCTTCGCTCGCCGATGATGCCTGGTCGTTCGACCTCGACGACCAGCAGGCCGCGGTGCCCAGCGCTTCGCCCGAGCCGCACGGCCGCGCCGAAGACGAGCTGTGGTCGCTCGACGAGCTGCAAAGCGATCTCGATCCGAGCGATGCCGAGCCGACCGCCGCCGAGTTGCCGCTACTGGACCTGCCCGCCCAGGGTTTCGAGGAGCAGCCGCTGGAACTCGAATCCCTGGATCTGGATGCGACCGACGAGCCGCAATGGAACGAAGTCGACCTCGCCGACCTGCAACTGCCGGAAGTCGAATTGCCCGGTTTGCCCGAGGCGCCCGCAGTCGAGGAGCCGGTAGGCGAAAAACCGCTGTCCATGGCCGACGTGATGGCCGCACCGGTACAGGCGATCAACCCGCCCGCGCTGGACGTGCCGCCCAGCCTGCTACCGCCGCCCGCCGATGAAGAGCCCATCGACGAGGAGCTGCGTGAGGTCTTTATCGAGGAAGCCGGTGAGGTGCTGGAAACCATCGGCGAATTCCTGCCGCGCTGGTGCGCCGATACCGAAGACCGCGAGGCGCTGATCGAGATCCGCCGGGCCTTCCACACCCTCAAGGGCAGTGGCCGCATGGTGCGCGCACTGGTCATCGGCGAGCTGGCCTGGTCGATCGAGAACCTGCTCAACCGCGTGCTCGACCGCAGCATCCAGCCGGGTGCCGAGGTCAAGCAGGTGATCAATCAGGTGGTCGCGCTGACACCCGAGCTGGTCGACGAGTTCGCCGCCCAGGCCCAGCGCCAGCGCGACGATGTCGACCGCCTGGCAGCCGACGCCCACGCCCTGGCCAAGGGACTGAGCCTCCCAAAGCATGACGCCCCGGCTGCTGCGGTAGCCGAGCCCGTGGGCGAGATCGAGGCTGCCGCACCGGCGATTGAAGAACACGTAGGGCTGGACCCGCAATTGCTGGAAATCTTCCGCAATGAGGCGGAAACCCACCTCGACACCCTGGCCGCCTTTCTCGATGACTGCGCCCGTGAAATGCCGCAGCCGGTGACCGATGACCTGCAACGTGCCCTGCACACCCTCAAGGGCAGCGCCTACATGGCGGGTATCCTGCCGATGGCGGAAGTGGCGGCGCCGCTGGAGAAGATGGTCAAGGACTTCAAGGTCAACCTGGTGCCGCTGGATCTGGCCGAAGCCGAGGTGCTGGTCGAGGCCCAGGCGCTGTTCCGTCAGGGCCTGGCCCAGCTGGAAAGCGACCCGCTGCGCCCGATCCCGGGCACCGAAGACTTTCTGCTGCGCGTTCAGCAGCTGCATCAGCAACGCCTCGAGCACGCCCAGAGCCAGCGCCAGGACGAGCACGGCGAGAGTCGCGATCCGCAACTGATCAGCATCTTCCTGGCCGAGGGCATGGACATCCTGCTCGATGCCGAAGACGTGCTGCATCGCTGGCGCGCCCAACCGTCCGAGCGCCAGGAGCTCAACACCCTGCTCGAAGAGCTGACCACCCTGGGGCGTGGCGCGGAAATGGCCGAGCTGCCGCAGATCGACGAGCTGTGCGAAGCCCTGCTGGATGTCTATGGCGCCGTGGAAGACGGCAGCCTGGCGGTCAGCGAGCGTTTCTTCGACGAGGCCGAGCAGGCCCACGAAGCGCTGGTCAGCATGATGGATCAGGTGGCCGCCGGCCTCGAAGTCAGCGCCTGCCCCGAGCGCGTGGCCGCCTTGCGCGCGCTGTTCGACGAAGCGTTGGACCCTGCCAAGCTGGCACTGCTGTCCGGCGATGTGCCGGGCCTGCAGGTGACCGATCTGGAAGAGGCGACCCGCGTATTGCAAGCCTCGGAGGTTGCTGAACAGCCGCTTAGCGAGCCGGTCGACGCCGTCGATTCGGAAGACAACGAGCTGGAGTCGATCTTCCTCGAAGAGGCCGTGGATATTCTCGACAGCGCCGCCGGCAATCTGCAGCGCTGGCTGGCAGAGCCGGACAACCGCACGCTGTTGTCGTCGTTGCAGCGCGACATGCACACCCTCAAGGGCGGTGCCAACATGGCCGGCGTAACGCCGATCAGCGAGTTGGCCCACGAACTGGAAGCCCTTTACGAAGGCCTGGTGGATCGACGCTACGGTGTTTCCCCCTTTGCTACCGACAGCGTGCAGCAGGGCCATGCCCTGCTCGGCGGGATGCTCGCCAGCTTGCAGGCACGCCAGCCGGCGCAGCCTGCCGACGAGCTGGTCGAGGCCATTCGCCAGTTCCGCCAGCGCGGTGGGCAGGATGAGCCTCAGGCCGAGCCGCAGCCTCCCGAGCTGATCGAACAGGCCGAAGTCTGGCTCGATGCCGAGCCAGAGCAACCTGCGCCCCAGGAAGACGCGCCGGTCGAGGCGCCCGTGGTGCGCGATGAGCCGGTTGTGCAGCCTCAGGCAACGGCGAACGGCGACCGCGATCCCGAGCTGGTGGAGATCTTTCTCGAGGAAGGCTTCGACATCATCGACAGCGCTGGCGCGGCCCTGACGCACTGGATGGATGACGTCGACAACAGCCTCGATCTGGAGTCCCTGCAGCGTGATCTGCACACCCTCAAGGGTGGTGCGCGGATGGCCGAGATCCGCGAGATCGGTGATCTGGCCCACGAACTGGAGTTCCTCTACGAGGATCTCGGCAACGGGCGCCTGCGCCCCAGCCCGATGCTGTTCGAGCTGCTGCATGCCTGCCATGACCGCCTTGCCGAAATGCTCGACGCCGTGCGCTCGCAGCGCCCGGTGCCGGATGGTGACGAGCTGATCGAGACCATTCGCCGCCTGCGTGCCAACCCGGACGAGCAGCTCAGCATGCCGCGCGCGGTGCCGTTGAGCGTCGCGCAGCAAGAGGCCTTCGATGCCGATGGCGACGAGATCCTCGATATCTTCCTCGAGGAAGCCGACGAGCTGCTCGAAGCCATGGAAGCCGGCATCGGCCGTTGGGAAGAGCGTCGTGACGACGCCAGCTGCATCGACGAGCTGCTGCGTATCCTGCACACCCTCAAGGGCGGTGCGCGGCTGGCCGGGCAAAAACAGTTGGGTGACCAGAGCCACGACCTCGAACAGCACCTGACCGAAGCCCTGCTCCAGGGTGCGCCCTGGCCGGACAGCCTGTTCCTCGACGTGCAGTCCGGCTTCGAAGGCCTGCAAAAGAGCCTCGACGAGCTGCGCACGCGCCTGCAACAACAACCCCAGGACGAGCGCCCGGACGAGCCGGAACAGCCCGCGGCGCGGGCGGTGACGTCCATCGTCGCTGCCAGCGAGCTGCCGGCGGCCGCGGTGGAGAACCGCGTGCTGCCGTTCGTGCAGCGTGCCGAAGTGGCCGCCGAAGAGGCCGCGGCACGGCGTGCCCCCCAGGAGCTGGTCAAGGTGCCCGCCGATCTGCTCGAGGGCCTGGTCAACCTGGCCGGTGAAACCTCGATCTTCCGCGGCCGGGTCGAACAGCAGGTCAGCGATTTCGGCTTCACCCTCAGCGAGATGGAAGCCACCATCGACCGCGTGCGTGATCAGCTGCGCCGCCTGGATACCGAAACCCAGGCGCAGATCCTCAGCCGTTACCAGGCCGAGGCCGAGCGCGCCGGTTACGAGGAGTTCGACCCGCTGGAAATGGATCGCCACTCGCAGCTGCAGCAGCTGTCGCGGGCATTGTTCGAGTCGGCCTCCGACTTGCTGGACCTCAAGGAAACCCTGGCCTCGCGTAACCGCGACGCGGAAACCCTGCTGCTGCAGCAGGCCCGGGTCAACACCGAGTTGCAGGAGGGCCTGATGCGCACGCGCATGGTGCCCTTCGACCGCCTGGTGCCGCGCCTGCGCCGTATCGTGCGGCAGGTCGCCAGCGAGCTGGGCAAGCAGGTCGAATTCACCGTCGGCAACGCCGATGGCGAAATGGACCGCACCGTGCTCGAACGCATCGTCGCACCGCTGGAACACATGCTGCGCAACGCCGTCGACCATGGTATCGAAGGCGCTGCGGTTCGGAGCAAGGCCGGCAAGCCGGAGCAGGGCAGCATTCGCCTGGAGCTGGGCCGTGAGGGTGGTGACATCGTACTGACGCTGAGCGACGACGGCGCCGGTATCAACCTCGATGCGGTGCGCCGCAAGGCCATCGAGCGCGGCCTGATGGACGCTGGCGCCGACCTCAGCGAGCACGAAATCCTGCAGTTCATTCTCGAGGCGGGTTTCTCCACCGCCGAGAAGGTCACGCAGATTTCCGGGCGTGGTGTCGGCATGGACGTCGTCAACGCCGAGGTCAAGCAGCTCGGCGGCTCGATGAGCATCGACTCGGTGGGCGGCGAAGGCACCACCTTCCGTATTCGCCTGCCGTTCACCGTGTCGGTCAACCGCGCGCTGATGGTGCTTTCCGGCGAAGACCTGTATGCCATTCCGCTCAACACCATCGAAGGTATCGTGCGCGTTTCGCCGTATGAGCTGGAAAGCTATTACGGCCCCGATGCACCGCGTTTCGAATATGCCGGGCAAGCCTACGAGTTGCGTTACCTGGGCGACCTGCTCAACAACGGTCAGCACCCCAAACTGGTCGGCCAGAGCCTGCCGCTGCCGGTCATCCTGGTGCGCTCGAGCGAGCACGCAGTGGCCGTGCAGGTGGACTCCCTGGCCGGTTCGCGGGAGATCGTGGTGAAGAGCCTCGGCCCGCAGTTCGCCACGGTGCCGGGTATTTCCGGGGCGACCATCCTCGGTGACGGCCGTGTGGTGGTGATTCTCGATCTGCTGGCGACCATTCGCGAACTGCATGCTCATCTGCAGTATCAGGTACGGCCGCGGCTGTCGGCCGATGCCAGCGCCGCGGCGGAAGTCGAGGTCGAACGCCCGACCCTGGTCATGGTGGTGGACGACTCGGTCACCGTGCGCAAGGTCACCAGCCGCCTTTTGGAGCGCAACGGCATGAACGTGCTGACCGCCAAGGACGGGGTCGACGCCATCGCCCAGCTGCAGGAGCATCGCCCCGACATCATGTTGCTGGACATCGAAATGCCGCGCATGGACGGCTTCGAGGTCGCCAACCTGATTCGCCACGACGAAGGCCTCAAGGACTTGCCGATCATCATGATCACCTCGCGTACCGGTGAGAAACACCGTGAGCGGGCGATGAGCATCGGCGTCAACGAGTACCTCGGCAAGCCTTACCAGGAGTCGCTGTTGCTCGACTCCATCGAGAAGTGGACGAAGCGATCATGAGCCAATCCTGTGCGGCCCGTATCGCCGTGATCGCCGACACCTCGCTACAGCGCCATGTGCTGCAACAGGCCCTGAGCAGCAACGGTTATCAGGTGGTGCTCAACAGCGACCCGGCACGCCTCGATGACGCGGCGCTGCAGGCCTGCGAAGCGGATCTGTGGCTGGTCGATCTGGTGCAGTCCGAGGATCTACCGCTGATCGATACCCTGCTGGCCGAGGCCGAAGTGCCGGTGCTGTTCGGTGAGGGTCATGCGCCCGAACGCAGCTCCGAAAATTACCCGCGCTGGGAGCGTCGGCTGGTCGGCAAGCTGAAGAAGCTGGTCGGCGATCCTGCCCTGGCCACTGCCGGTGGCGGCCTGGACAGCTTGCTGGCCGAGGCACAGCGCCCTGAACGCATCGATTTGCCGGCCGTGCTGGCCAATACGCCGCTGCAGGCCGGCGAGCCGGCCCGTCAGGTCTGGCTGCTGGCGGCTTCGCTCGGCGGGCCGGCGGCGGTCAAGGCGTTTCTCGATGCGCTGCCGGGCGGCCTGCCAGTGGCCTTCCTGTATGCCCAGCATATCGACCCCAGCTTCGAAACCACCTTGCCCCAGGCCGTTGGCCGTCACAGCCAGTGGCGGGTCGGCACCGTGCGCGATGGCGATACCCTGCGCTGCGGCGAAGTGGTGGTGGTACCGATCAGCAACGAGCTGGTCTTCGCCGATGATGGTGCGATGCGCGTCACCATCCGCCCCTGGCCGGAGCCCTACAGCCCGTCGATCGACCAGATGATGCTCAACCTGGCCCAGTGCTACCGGGCCAACAGTGGCGTGATCGCTTTCAGCGGCATGGGCAGCGATGGCAGTGCCGCCGCTGGCTACGTGAAGCGCCAGGGCGGCATCATCTGGACGCAACGGGCCGACAGCTGCGCCTGTTCGAGCATGCCTGACAGTCTGCGTGAGGGCGGCTACAGCAGCTTTACCGCCGGCCCGCGGGAGCTGGCAGCAGCGCTGGTCGAGCACCTCGCCGAGCAGTGCGCCGGTGATCGCCACTCTTCTCCTACCTCGTTCGCTGTCTGACAGGATGTTTTCATGAGCCAAGCCGTCGTTACCCAGAACAGCGTCAGCAGCCTGACCGGTCTGGTCGTGCCGTTGGCCGATCGCACGCTGCTGCTGCCCAACGTGGCCGTGGCCGAACTGATTCCCTACCGAGCGCCGCCGGCCATGACTGGCATGCCGGCCTGGTTCCTCGGCCAGGTGGCCTGGCGCGATCTGAGCCTGCCACTGCTCAGCTTCGAGGCCGCCAGTGGCGGCCAGGCGGTGACCGGCGACGGTGCTCGCATCGCGATTCTCAACGCCCTGGGCGGCCGCGCCAACGTCAAGTTCATCGCGTTGCTGGTCCAGGGCATTCCCCGTTCCCTGCGAGTGACCGAGGATCTACCGCGAGCAGAGGTTGCGCTGGCAACTCTGGAGCTGGCTGCCGTGAAGGTGGACGACGCCGTGCTGCGGATTCCCGATCTGGAAGGGCTGGAGCAGTTACTTGCCGATGCCGAGTTGATCTGACCGGCATCGGCGCGATGCGCTGTGATCAGCGCCGCAGGTGACACCAGCATTGCGCTGCGCCAGGTTTCAGTTGCGCCGCGGCAGCAGCGCCCGAGTACGTCATAGCGCGGCTGTGTGATCTGGGTGCCCGACGGCCGCCCTTCATGACGCGCTTCTGCTCAGCCCGTGGCCATCTGCTGCTGATGGCCCATTGGCCATGATCTTTTCATCTCTGTGCGCGGCCTGTTGCCACGACGTCGAGCGTGGCGAATTCGCTTGGCGCCCTAGAAGTCGCCCCATAGGTGCTGAGCTACCGCGAGGCCGGCAACCGGTGCGGTCTCCGTGCGCAGCACGCGCGGGCCCAAGCGTGCGGCATGGAAGCCGGCGGCCTTCGCCTGCTCCACCTCTGCGTCGGTTAGGCCGCCTTCCGGACCGATCAGAAAGGCCAGCGTCGCCGGTTTGGCATGGCTGCTAAGCGGCTCGGCAACCGGGTGCAGCACCAGCTTGAGGTCCGCCTGGGTTTGCTGCAGCCAGTCGCCGAGTGCGATGGGCGGCTGGATCAGCGGAATCACCGAGCGCCCGCATTGCTCACAGGCGCTGATCGCCACCTGGCGCCAGTGGGCCATGCGCTTGTCGGTGCGCTCGTCCTTCAGGCGTACCTCGCAGCGCGCACCGATGATCGGGCTGATCACCTGGGCGCCGAGTTCGGTGGCCTTCTGGATTGCCCAGTCCATGCGCTCGCCGCGCGACAGCCCCTGGCCCAGGTGGATGTGCAGCGGCGACTCGGCCTGCCCGGCGAATTGTTCGCGCAACTCGACGCGTACGGTCTTCTTGCCCACTTCGATCAGCTCGCCGAGGAACTCCTGGCCGCTGCCATCGAACAGCTGCACCGCGTCGCCCGCCGCATGACGCAGTACCCGGCCGATGTAATGGGCCTGGGCTTCGGGCAGTTGGTGTTGGCCGAGAGAGAGGGGAGCATCGATAAAGAAACGGGAAAGGCGCATAGGGGCAGCTACAGGCGGCAAGTCGAAGCGCCAAGTTTAACAGGCTGTTGAAAAACTACCTGCGTTGCCATTGCTGCGTTAAAAACAGGCTCAAAATGCTCATTTACAGCTCGTAAACTCCGTTTTTTCGCCTGTTTTTGCCTTGCACTGGCTGCCTCGCCTACGCTTTTCAACGGCCTGTTAAAGCACCTGGCGCCCCTGCTGTTACCAGAGGCTTGCTGCGGCCTTTAGCCCGGGTCGCGGAAACCTGGATAGCGGGTGTCGCCGACGGCCACGCTGACCGAGGTGCGGGTGGCCAGGTCGATGCCTTCGCCGGCGACGTCGGCGAGAAAATCGATCTGCTCCTCGCTGATCACATAGGGCGGCAGGAAGTACACCACGCTGCCCAGCGGCCGCAGCAAGGCGCCGCGGGTCAGGGCGTGTTGGTACACCTTGAGGCCGCGGCGCTCCTGCCAGGGGTAGGCGACCTTGCCGGCCTTGTCCTGCACCATCTCGATGGCCAGGGCCATACCGGTCTGGCGTACTTCGGCAACATGTGGGTGGTCGGCCAGGTGTGCGGTGGCGCTGGCCATGCGTTTGGCCAACCGCTGGTTGGCTTCGATCACGCCGTCCTCTTCGAAGATATCCAGGGTCGCCAGGGCCGCGGCGCAGGCCAGCGGGTTGCCGGTGTAGGTGTGCGAGTGCAGGAAGGCGCGCAGGGTGGCGTAGTCGTCGTAGAAGGCGCCGTAGACATCATCGGTGGTCAGTACCGCGGCCATTGGCAGGTAGCCGCCGGTGAGCGCCTTGGATAGCACCAGGAAGTCCGGGGTGATGCCGGCCTGCTCGCAGGCGAACATCGTGCCGGTGCGGCCGAAGCCGACGGCGATCTCGTCATGGATCAGGTGCACGCCGTAGCGGTCGCACGCCTCGCGCAGCAGTGTCAGGTAGACCGGGTGGTACATGCGCATGCCGCCGGCGCCCTGGATCAGCGGCTCGACGATCACCGCGGCGACTTCGTGATGGTGCTCGGCCAGGGTCTGCTCCATGGCGGCGAACATCGTCCGCGAGTGCTCCTCCCAGCTCACGCCGTCCGGGCGCAGGTAGCAGTCCGGGCTCGGTACCTTGAGGGTGTCGAGCAACAGCGCCTTGTAGGTGTCGGTGAATAGCGCGATGTCGCCCACCGACATCGCCGCCACGGTTTCGCCGTGGTAGCTGTTGGTCAGGGTCACGAAGCGTTTCTTGGCAGGCGCGCCGCTGTTGAGCCAGTAGTGGAAGCTCATCTTCAGCGCCACTTCGATGCCGGAAGAGCCGTTGTCGGCGTAGAACACCCGGTTCAGCCCTGGCGGAGTGATCTTCACCAGGCGCTCGGACAGCTCCACCACCGGCTGGTGGCTGAAACCGGCCAGCATCACGTGCTCGAGCTGGTCGACCTGCTGTTTGATGCGCTCGCCGATGCGCGGGTTGGCATGGCCGAATACGTTGACCCACCAGGAGCTGACGGCATCCAGGTAGCGCTTGCCCTCGAAGTCTTCCAGCCACACGCCTTCGCCGCGACGAATCGGAATCAGCGGCAGGCGCTCGTGGTCCTTCATCTGTGTACAGGGGTGCCAGAGGACGTCCAGGTCACGCTGCATCCAGTGTTGGTTGCTCATCGAGTCGCTCTCCCAATTGCCAGCGGGCAAGCCTATCAGAAGGTCATGCGTCATCGGGCATGTGCAGTGCATTTACCACAGCAGCATGCAAGCCGTGAGCGGACCGCGCGCTGGTGAACGGCCCGAGTGACGCTGCATGCGCTCGCGACGAGTGTGCGCCGGATCCATGCATGCCGTCGGCAGTGGCCCGTTGTGTCGGCCAGAGGCCGGGACGTCTCACGGCAACACGGCCATGTGCCAATTTGGGATAAAGGCTTGAGTGGCCTGCCGCCTATGCTTGGGCTGACCCTGAACCGCGGTACAAGCAGATTCCTAGGGTGGATGCCTGGCGCCAGGTCGTCATGGCTAGGCAGCGCTCCCGGCGAGTGCCATTCGAGCAGCAGGCCATTGACCGTATCTTCAATGCCGTCACGAGCAGCAGAGGCGTGAAATGGATGAATTGCAGGACGTGGGCGAGGAACAGCGGCTCGCCGCCCACGCACAACGAATTATAAAAAGTGGGCTGCTCGGTAAATCGCGACGGATGATCCGGCTTTTCGAGTTTCTCCTCGAGCGATCACTGACGGCGAACGCCACCAAGGAAATCGAGATTGCCCGCGTCGTGTTTGGTCGCACCAGCGACGCGGATCTTGCGGTCGATGCAACGGTTCGCGTGCATGTCCATCGGCTGCGAAAGAAGCTGGAGGCGGCGCCGGCAGATGAGCGGGGGGAGCGGCTCGTCCTGCTTCGCGGCGAATATCGTCTGGTCGTGGTTGTTGCTGAGCAGACCGATGGGCAACTCGATAACCCACGGCCAAGGTTGTCCGGTTGGCGGTATATAGCGGGGGCAGCATTTTTGCTCGTGCTCAATGTGGGGGGCTGGTTTTGGTTGACGGAAAAACCGCCCGATGACCCTCGTACCGAAAGCATTTTGTGGCGCGGCCTGACAGAAAGCTCTGCGCCGGTATTGATGGTTGCTGGTGATTTTTACGTGTTTGGCGAGCGGGGGGCCGACGGCGCTGTAATGCGCATGATTGCCGATGCCCGCATCGCCTCCGGTGAAGCGCTCAATCAGTTCAAACAGCGGGTGCCCGAGGGCCAACGCTATGTCGACATGAACGCCTATCACTTGCCCAATGGGCTGGCACCGGCCCTGGGGGCGGTGGCGCCGATCGTGACCATGACCAGACCTGGCAATGCCAGCTTGATCAAGGACGTGACGACATCACGGTTCACCAATGAAATGCTGAGCAACCACGATATCGTTTACGTCGGGTTGCTCGACACCCTTGGCGATTTGCAGGAGCCGTTCTTCGATATTTCCGGCTTCTCGCTCTCGGCGAGCGGCGATACGCTTGTCGACAAGGCCAGCGGGGAACGCTACCAGGCCGATTGGGACGAGCCATCCTCGGTGGGAATCATGCGCCGTGATTATGCATACCTGGCCCGCTTTCCGGGCCCCGCAGGCAATCACATCGTCGTGGTTGCGGGGGTGATGGATCCCGCGCTCGTCGAGGCCGGGCACATCGCGTCGGATACTGCCGAACTGGCTCGCCTGGAGGCCCGTCTGGGTGGCAGTGAGGCCTTCGAAGCGCTGTATGAGGTGCGCACATTTGGCCCTTCGAATGTGTCGGGGAAGTTGCTGATCGCCCGCGCGCTTGATATCGAGCAGATGTGGCGTGGCAAAGAGGCGCGATCTTCCAGCAGCGAGGCCGTGCCGGAGCCCCGCGAGGCTGCTCAATAGCCGCGTGGCTATCAGCCCTCGCGGCGCCGATGAGGCAGCCCATCCAGCGGTTCAGCCGCTCGGATGCAGCCGCAGCCTATTCGATGTCCACGAACAGATGCTGCCTGGCGCGTCGAACCTTTTCGAGTCTTACCAGCCAATCGCTTTCGCTATCCCGATAGCCCAGGGCCAACACCACGCAACTGCCCAAGCCCTGTTCGGGAAGGCCCAGGAGTGCATCGACCGCCTGGTTGTCGAACCCCTCCATGGGCGTGGCATCCACGTGCAACTCGGCAGCTGCCAGCAGGCCGAATGCCAAGGCGATGTAGCACTGTCTGGCCGCATGGGAATACTGCTGCTCCCTGCTCATGCTGGCGAACGAATCGAGCAGCAATAGCCGATAGTCGTCGGTGACACTCGCCGGCAGATTGCGTATGCCGTTGCTGTAGGCAAAGAAGTCGTTGACCCGTGCGGGCGTGTACTCGTCCCAGGCAGCGAAAACCAACAGGTGAGAGGATTGGCTGATCTGTTGCTGATTGGCGCAGATCGGCTGCAACTGCGCTTTCAGTTCATCGTTGCTGATCACCCATACCTTGAAAGGCTGCAGCCCTGAACTGCTGGGGGCCAGGCGTATGGCTTCCAGGATCGAGTCGATCTTGTCTTGCTCCACCTTGTGGCCGTTGTAACTCTTTGTGGCGTAGCGCCAATGCAGTTGGTCTTTCAATGCCATGTCGATGTCCTTTATTGGAGTCTGATCAGCCGTTGTCCGGCGTGGCTTGGCCGCGGATTGCCGTCGTTGCGCTGACGACCTGCCGGGGTTCTGGTTGGTGGGGCAGCGGCCGACTCGTCGCACTGAGAACAGGCTCGGAGAGGTCGCTCACGCGCCTCTCTTCGCCCTGTTCTCGTAGGTCAGCCTGCGTTCTTTAGGGGCGCGAGCCCTTCATGGATTGGGGCTCTTGCCTTCCTTCAGGTGCCGCCAGAGCGTGACGAAAGGGTCGAAGTAGAACCCTTTCAGGGTCTTGTGCGGGTTGTTCGGCCCGTATTCTTCTTCGTTGCAGCCCCAGCGCCAGGTTTCGCCCTTCTTGGGCAGGTACAGGGTGCCGAACATCCAGTCCCAGAGCGTCAGGATGACGGCGTTGTTCTTGTCCCAGTGCTGGGGCTCCATGCTGTGGTGAAGGTTGTGCATGACGGGCGCCAGGACGATCCTGTTCAACCAGCCATAGGAGATCGGCATATGGACATGGGAAAACACATCGATAACGAAGAAGGCGATATAGGCCGCCGTGGCAACGGCAGCCACCATGCCGGGATGCACCTGGCTTCCCGTCGCATAGAGCACCGCACCGGTGAAGGCCCCGCCGATAACCGCCGGGATGATATTCAGGCCAAAGAACTCGATTGGGTGCTGACGGAACAGCGTCCACGGCGTCAGTGTTTCGGCGGTATGGTGAGGTTTGTGCAAGTGCCATAGGTGGGCATTGGTATGACACCAGCGATGTACCCAATACCCCACGAAATCGACGCTGAGGAAGTACACCAGGAATTGCACGGAAACGAGCAGCCAGGTGGAGGTGATTACGGGCTCTCGGGCGCCCAACTCGGCATTGAAATAAGCGCCTACGTTGTCAGCAATGGCGATCCCGTTGATGGCGATAACGCCTACCAGAGGAAAACCGATCATAAGCAGGATGATGCCGTTCCACATATCCACACGTGACGAGGCGTGATCGTACTGTTCCTTGGGGAAGGCTGCGTTGCGTAGGGCGCGTATGGTCAGGGGGCCCTGCCACTTCTGCGAGAGGATGAACATCACCGCGATGACTGTCACGAAAAGAGGCAGTCCCAGCGTCCATAAGCTCATTATTTCTAGCGTCGGCTCATAGAAGGCGACAATTGATTCCCAGATGCTGGACATCGTCATAGTTAGTACCTCGCCATTTCTTGTCTTGTTATTGTTTTGAGGCCATGGATAGCCTCGCTTTCTATTTCTCTCCTTGCAGGCCCGCTCGGACGGCTTGTTTCGACGGGCTGTAGGAATTCTGCCCACAGCGCCATAGTCGAGATAAGTTGGATAACGGTTAATTTACGGTACGTAACAGGTTTCACCTGCCAAGCCCTGATGGGGAAAACTCTTTTGCATCAGTGAGATGGGGCTTGTTGGCGGTGGGCGAGTGATTCGCGCTTGTTTGCCACCGCGATGCTCGCGGGGCCGTAGTTCGAACCTTCACCGCTCTGCTGTTCCTGCCGTGTGGCTCGTTTGGTAGCCATGGGCACGCGTTCGCAAACGCGCATAACGTCTGTCTAGGCGAGTTATGTCGTGGCCTTTCGCTGGCGCTGCGGTGGCTGGAATTGCAAGGTGTTCAGCGGGAGCCAAGCCGGCTCAAGCCTGGGCGAGGACACATGATGTACAGCGAGTAGATGGTCTTCCGGCTGGGCGTAAGGTAGATGGCGCTTTTTTGCTCATGTTGGGCTTGAGAAATGCCACGTACTCGATGGCAACCAAGGGGCTGCAACGGTATCGCTGCCGGGCGCTTCTGTTAGAAGTGCGGCATTGACACTATCCTTCATGGCGCGGGCGAGGTTGATATCGCATCTCTCGATTGTTGATAACGAAACTTTCCGCTTTAAATCGACCCATTTGCCGCTAGGCTTGCTCAATCCTTAATGCGCGGATTCTTACCATGCAGTGGCGTAATACTACCTTTCGTTACGGTCTGATCAGCGTTTCCCTGCACTGGCTGGTGGCCATTGCGGTGTTCGGGTTGTTTGCCCTGGGCTTCTGGATGGTCGGGCTGAGCTATTACAGCGGCTGGTATCAGACGGCGCCGAACATCCACAAGAGCATCGGCATCCTGCTGTTCATCGTCATGCTGGCGCGCCTGCTGTGGCGCCTGGCCAGCCCGCCGCCGCCGGCGCTGGCCGAGCACGGCCGCCTGACGCGGCTGGCCAGCAAGGCAGGGCATGGCTTCCTGTACCTGGGGCTGTTCGTGCTGATGACCTCCGGCTACCTGATTTCCACCGCCGATGGCCGTGGTATCAGCGTGTTCGGTTGGTTCGAGGTGCCGGCAAGCGTGACCAGCATTCCCAATCAGGGCGATGTGGCCGGTCTGATCCATGAATACCTGGCCTGGGCTATCGTGATATTTGCGGTCCTGCATGGCCTGGCTGCGTTGAAGCACCACTTTATCGACCGTGATCGCACGCTGCTGCGTATCTTCGGTCGCTGATTCTCTGCTGTTTCTTCGGCATTGCTGCGCGATGCCGTTCCTTTCGTTTCACAAGGAGTTGTTATGTTGAAGAAGACTTTCGCTGCACTGGCTCTGGGCACCGCCCTGCTGAGCGCAGGCCAGGCAATGGCTGCTGACTACGCTATCGACAAACAAGGTCAGCACGCCTTCGTCAATTTCAAGATCAGCCACCTGGGCTACAGCTGGCTGTACGGCACCTTCAAGGATTTCGACGGCTCCTTCACCTTCGACGAGAAGAACCCGGAAGCCAGCAAGGTCAACGTGACCCTGAAGACCGAAAGCGTCGACACCAATCACGCCGAGCGCGACAAGCACATCCGCAGTGCCGACTTCCTCAACGTCAGCAAGAACCCGACGGCGACCTTCAAGTCCACTTCGGTCAAGTCGACCGGCAAGGACAGCGCCGACATCACCGGCGACCTGACCCTCAACGGCGTAACCAAGCCGGTGGTGATCGCTGCCAAGTTCATTGGCCAGGGCGACGACCCATGGGGCGGCTACCGCGCCGGTTTCGAGGGCAGCACCAAGCTGAAGCTGAAAGACTTCAACATCGAGAAGGATCTGGGCCCGGCTTCGCAAGAAGTCGAGCTGATCATCTCGGTGGAAGGCGTGCGCAAGTAAGCCTGACGCTAGAAACAAAAACGCCGGCTCTGAGCCGGCGTTTTTTTTGAGCGGTTGAACCCCCGGGCCGCAGGCCTGGGGAGTTCAATCAGCCATCACTCGCTGTCGCGGTTGCGCGTCAGCAGAGCGGGCTTCTCGCCACGTGGGCGGCTGCTTGGCAGCTGATCGAGCTGTTCGGCGGTCGGCAGGCGATCACTGCGCGAAGCCTTGTGCATGATGATCGGCTGCTTCTCGGGCGTATCCCGACGCGGACCTTCACGGCGTGGCAGCTCATCGCGGTTCAGCGATGTGGTGACGTTGTCACGTGCACCACGGCCACGGTTGTCGCCGCCGCGGTTACGACCGCCGCCTTGCCCCTGGCCCTGACGTTTGCCGCCGCCATTGGCACCTGCACCACCGCCGGTACGTGGGCCCTTGCCCTGGCCACGTGGTGCCTGGCCTGCCGCGCCGGCATTCTGCCCGGCGCCTGGACGACGGCCACGGCCTTGCGGCTTCTCTTGGGTCGGCACGTAATCAGCGCGGTTACCGAAGTTGTCGATTTCGTCATCGCGGAACTCGTCCGGTGCGCGATCCGGCGGCAGGGCCGGGGCGCCTGCTGCAGGCGCTGGGCGTGCCTGGCTGCGCGGCTGTTGGCCGCGAGCAGGTTTGGCTTTGGCCTGTGGCTGGGTTTTCGCTCGGCCGCCATCCTTGCCTTTGTCACGGCGGCCACCGTTCTGGCGCTCGCCTTCTAGCTTGGCACCGCGCGGTTGGCGCGGCTTCTGCGGCTCGCGCACTTCCGGGCGCTCGGCTTCGACCTTGCTGGCATCGAAACCCATCAGATCGCCGTCCGGGATCTTCTGCTTGGTCATCCGCTCGATGCCCTTGAGCAGCTTCTCTTCGTCCGGCGCGACCAGGGAGATCGCCTCACCGCTACGCCCGGCACGACCGGTACGGCCGATACGGTGTACGTAATCCTCCTCGACGTTGGGCAGCTCGAAGTTGACCACGTGAGGCAGTTGGTCGATATCCAGGCCGCGGGCGGCGATATCGGTAGCGACCAGGATGCGTACCTTGTTGGCCTTGAAGTCGGCCAGGGCTTTGGTTCGGGCGTTCTGGCTCTTGTTGCCATGAATCGCCACGGCCGGCAGGCCGTGTTTGTCCAGGTACTCGGCCAGGCGGTTGGCGCCGTGCTTGGTACGGGTGAACACCAGCACCTGTTCCCAGGCGCCCGCGGTGATCAGGTGAGCGAGCAGGGCCCGTTTATGGCTGGCAGCCAGGCGGAATACGCGCTGTTCGATTCGCTCGACCGTGGTGTTCGGCGGCGTGACTTCGATGCGCTCCGGATTGTGCAGGAGCTTGCCAGCCAGGTCGGTGATGTCCTTCGAGAAGGTCGCCGAGAACAGCAGGTTCTGGCGCTTGGCCGGCAGGCGGGCGAGGACTTTCTTCACATCGTGAATGAAGCCCATGTCGAGCATGCGGTCGGCTTCGTCCAGCACGAGGATTTCCACGTGGGACAGGTCGACGCTGCCTTGGCCGGCCAGGTCGAGCAGGCGACCCGGGCAGGCGACCAGTACGTCGACGCCCTTGGCCAGTGCCTGCACCTGCGGGTTCATGCCAACACCACCAAAGATGCAGGTGCTGACGAATTTCAGATCACGGGCATACAGCTTGAAGCTGTCATGCACCTGGGCGGCCAGTTCGCGAGTGGGGGTGAGCACCAGCACGCGGGGCTGTTTCGGGCCGTGGCGTTGTTCGCGATCCGGGTGACCATTGGGGAACAGTCGCTCGAGGATCGGCAGCGCGAAACCGCCTGTCTTACCTGTACCCGTCTGGGCTGCAACCATCAGGTCGCGACCTTGCAACGCGGCGGGGATGGCCCGCTGTTGCACCGGAGTGGGCTGGGTGTAGCCGGCGGCTTCGACCGCACGGACTAAAGCCTCGGAGAGACCGAGGGAGGCAAAGGACATGTGAAATCCTGTCTGGTGAGGGCGTGGCCCTATAGGTGTCGTGCCTGGCTTGAATCACGCGTGGGGCGCGCAATCCCGACCGGTACTGCTGACCACTGGGGGTTAGCATCCGGGCGCAAGCCTGGCGGGAAGGCCCGAGTGTAACAGGATTGCAGAGGATCGGCACAACTTGCCGCCGACTGGCACTGCGCTACCTGCGGGCCCGTTCTCGTTTTCATGGTTCGCCAGGCGTGCCTGGCGGAACGCGTCAATCGCCTTGGGTGTCGGCATCTTCGCGTTTGACCGCTTTATGTTGATCTTCGCTGCTGCCCAGTTTCCAGTAGCTGGAGATATACAGATCCTTGCGATCGACCTGGCGTTCCTGCTTGAGGTGCTGGCGCAGCGCGCGCATGCCGCTGAATTCGCAGGCGGCCCAGATGCTGGGCCGGCCCGGTAGCCACTCAAGCTTTCGTACATGATCGACCAGCAACTGGCTGTTCTCACCCGGGTGCGGGTTGATCAGCCAGTGCAGTTCGATGCCGGCGGGGTGACGCAGCGGCTGGATATCACGCTCGTCGATCACCTCGATGATCGCGTGGCCTCTGGCATCGGCAGGCATCTGCTCCAGGTTGACGCTGAGTGCCGGCAGCGCGGTCATGTCGCCGATCAGCAGAAACCAGTCGGCGCTGTTGTCGACCAGCTTCTTCGGGCCCGGTCCGCCGATCACGATGCTGTCGCCGGGCTTGGCGTCCTTGGCCCATTGCGAGGCCGGGCCGGCATCTTCATGCAGCACGAAGTCGACGTCGAACTGATCGGCGCGCTGCTGGCGCACGGTGTAGGTGCGCACCAGAGCCTTGTCGCTGCCGGGGGGCGAGAACATCAGCTTGATATAGGCGCTTTCCTGGTCGCCGGGGAAGCTATTGATCTCGCCGCCGCCTAAGGTCACGCGCAGCATGTGCGGGGTGACCAAGCGCGATGAAATGACCTGCAGCGTGCGGGGCGCGGGGCGTGCCATGGTGATCTCCTGGGCAGGTAAGTGATCGTAGGGCGAGGGCACAGAACCCTCGCGTGGGTCAGCGCTTAGCTGACCACCCGGTAGCACGGCTCATAGGCAGTGCCGCCTGGCAGCTTCATGCGGTGCTGCTCGACGAAGGCCTGCAGCAGGCGGTCGAGCGGTTGCATGATGGTCTTGTCGCCGCGCAGCTCGTACGGGCCGTGTTCCTCGATCAGCTGAATGCCGTGGGCCTTGACGTTGCCGGCGACGATGCCGGAGAAGGCGCGGCGCAGGTTGGCCGCCAGTTCGTGCACCGGCTGCTCGCGGGTCAGGTTGAGGCCCGCCATGGCTTCGTGGGTTGGCTCGAACGGGTGCTGGAAGCTCTCGTCGATCTTCAGCAACCAGTTGAAGTGGAAGGCGTCGTTGCGCTCGCGGCGGAACTGCTTCACGGCCTTGATGCCGGCGGCCATGTGGCGCGCCACTTCGGCTGGGTCGTTGGGGATCAGCACGTAGCGTTTCTGCGCCTCGCTGCCCAGGGTCGCACCGATGAAATCGTGCAGTTGCTGCAGGTACGGTTCGGCGCTCTTCGGCCCGGTCAGCACCAGCGGGAAGGGCAGCTCGGCGTTGTCCGGGTGCATGAGGATGCCGAGCAGGTAGAGGAACTCTTCAGCCGTGCCCGCGCCGCCCGGAAAGATGATGATGCCGTGGCCGATGCGCACGAAGGCTTCCAGACGCTTTTCGATGTCCGGCAGGATCACCAGCTCGTTGACGATCGGGTTCGGTGCCTCGGCAGCGATGATGCCCGGCTCGGTCAGGCCCAGGTAGCGGGCGCCGAGGATGCGCTGCTTGGCATGGGAGATGGTCGCGCCCTTCATCGGCCCCTTCATTACGCCCGGGCCGCAGCCGGTGCATACGTCCAGGGCGCGCAGGCCCAGCTCGTGGCCGACCTTCTTGGTGTATTTGTATTCTTCGGTGCTGATCGAGTGGCCGCCCCAGCACACCACCATCTTCGGCTCGGCGCCGGCACGCAGGGTGCGGGCGTTGCGCAGCAGGTGGAACACGTAGTCGGTCAGGCCGCTGGAGCTGTCGACATCGACGCGTTTGTTCTCCAGCTCGCTCTGCGTGTAGACGATGTCGCGCAGGGCGCTGAACAGCATCTCGCGGGTACTGGCGATCATTTCGCCATCGACGAAGGCATCGGCCGGCGCGTTGATCAGTTCCAGGCGAATGCCGCGATCCTGCTGGTGGATCTTCACTTCGAAGTCCGGATAGGCCTCGAGGATGGTCTTGGCGTTGTCGCTGTGCGAGCCGGTGTTGAGAATCGCCAGGGCGCACTGGCGGAACAACGCATACACGCTGCCCGAGCCGGTTTCGCGCAACTGCTGGACTTCACGCTGGGAGAGGGTTTCCAGGCTGCCTTTCGGCGACACCGAGGCGTTGATTTTCTGACGAGTGAGCATGCAGGCATCCCGTGATAACGCGACAACTCGAGCCGATCCTGGCTGATCGCGCGATGAAGAATTCAGTCCCGGCAAGGCGACCCAAAGTGGGGCGTGCGGGCAATGGCGCTGTACTGTCGACCAGCAGAGGGGGCTCGGTCAACAGGCCACGCAGGTAGGAAAGAGACACGCCGCGAAAGTTCTCGCTGTCGCGGCGTGGGTCTGTTGTCATTTCATCGCAAGCCGTGAGTGAAATGGCAGCAGACCCCTGGCAATCAGCCTTGCAGGTTTTTCCACACCGCCAGGCTTGGGGCTGCCTGGTTGAGGGTGTAGAAGTGCAGGCTGGGTGCGCCGCCTTCGATCAGGCGTTCGCACATGGCGGTGATCATCTCTTCGCCGAAGCGCTGGATGCTCTGGGTGTCGTCGCCGTAGGCTTCCAGCTGCTTGCGTACCCAGCGAGGCAGCTCGGCGCCGCAGGCGTCGGAGAAGCGCGCCAGCTTGCTGTAGTTGGTGATCGGCATGATGCCCGGGATCACCGGAATATCGACGCCCATCCTGCGTACGCGCTCGACGAAGTAGAAGTAGCAGTCGGGATTGAAGAAATACTGGGTGATTGCACTGTTCGCGCCGGCCTTGGCCTTGCGAACGAAGTTGGCGATATCGTCTTCGAAATTGCGCGCCTGCGGATGCATCTCCGGGTAGGCAGCAACTTCGATGTGGAAATGATCACCGGTTTCCTGGCGGATCAGCTCGACCAGGTCATTGGCATGGCGCAGCTCACCGCTGGACATGCCCATGCCTGACGGCAGGTCGCCACGCAGGGCGACGATACGGTTGATGCCCTTGCTCTTGTACAGGTTGAGCAGCTCGATCAGCTCGGCCTTGCTGTCGCCCACGCACGACAGGTGTGGCGCGGTCGGCACCTTCACTTCGCCATCGAGCTGCAGCACGGTATTGAGGGTGCGGTCGCGGGTGGAGCCACCGGCGCCATAGGTGCAGGAGAAGAAGTCCGGGTTGTAGCCGGCCAGCTCTCGTGCGGTATTCAGCAGTTTTTCGTGGCCGGCATCGGTCTTCGTCGGGAAGAACTCGAAACTGACGTTTGCACGTTTCTGAGACATGAGAGTTCCTTGAGGCTGCACACCGCAGGCTGCGTGCCTGCGGTGTGCACTACCCAATCAGTAGCGGTAGCTGTCCGGCTTGAACGGGCCTTCGACCGGAACACCGATGTAATCGGCCTGCGGTTTGGTCAGCTGAGTGACCACGCCACCAAAGCCTTTCACCATTTCCAGGGCGACTTCTTCGTCCAGCTTCTTCGGCAGCACTTCGACGGTCAGGCGCTCGGCCTTTTTCTCGGCGGAGAGGGTGGCGAACTTCTGCTCGAACAGGAAGATCTGCGCCAGCACCTGGTTGGCGAAGGAGCCGTCCATGATGCGGCTCGGGTGACCGGTGGCGTTGCCCAGGTTCACCAGGCGGCCTTCGGCCAGCAGGATCAGGTAGTCGTCGTTGCGCGGGTCGAACTGGCCAGCGCCGGTGCGGTGGATCTTGTGCACCTGCGGTTTGACCTCTTCCCAGGCCCAGTTCTTGCGCATGAAAGCGGTGTCGATTTCGTTGTCGAAGTGACCGATGTTGCAGACCACGGCGCGGGCTTTCAGCGCCTTGAGCATGCCGGCGTCACAGACGTTGGCGTTGCCGGTGGTGGTGACGATCAGGTCGATCTTGCCCAGCAGGGCCTTGTCGATGCAGGCGTCGGTGCCGTCATTGCGGCCGTCGATGTACGGCGAAACCAGCTCGTAGCCGTCCATGCAGGCCTGCATGGCGCAGATCGGATCGATTTCGGAAACCTTGACGATCATGCCTTCCTGGCGCAGCGAAGCCGCCGAGCCCTTGCCCACGTCGCCGTAGCCGATGACCAGCGCCTGCTTGCCCGACAGCAGGTGGTCGGTGCCACGCTTGATGGCATCGTTGAGGCTGTGACGGCAGCCGTACTTGTTGTCGTTCTTGCTCTTGGTGACCGCGTCGTTGACGTTGATCGCCGGGATCTTCAGGGTGCCGGCCTTGAGCATGTCGAGCAGGCGGTGCACGCCCGTGGTGGTTTCCTCGGTCACGCCGTGGACGTTTTCCAGCACTTGCGGGTACTTGTCATGCAGGATCTGGGTCAGGTCGCCGCCGTCGTCGAGCACCATGTTGGCGTCCCACGGCTTGCCATCCTTGAGGATGGTCTGCTCGATGCACCACTCGTACTCGGCTTCGGTCTCGCCTTTCCAGGCAAACACCGGAATACCGGCAGCGGCGATGGCGGCAGCGGCCTGATCCTGAGTCGAGAAGATGTTGCACGACGACCAGCGCACTTCGGCGCCCAGTGCGGTCAGCGTCTCGATGAGCACGCCGGTCTGGATGGTCATGTGGATGCAACCGAGGATCTTCGCGCCTTTCAGCGGCTGGCTGGCGGCGTACTTGCGGCGCAGGCCCATCAGTGCCGGCATTTCGGATTCGGCGATGATCAGTTCTTTGCGGCCCCAATCGGCCAGGGAAATATCGGCGACTTTGAAGTCGTTAAAAGCAGCGCTCATGCAAAAGCTCTCCAATCGTTGATCAGTGATCAGATAGGTGAAAACCGGTGCCAGGCCGATGACCATGGCGCGCTACGTTTTCACGCAGTCCGATTGGGCGCCGTTGATGCGTTTTGGGTAACGCCCCATCCGAGCCTGACAGCCTGGAAGGCTGATTCGAATCTGCCGCGAAGCATTGCTGGAATGCGGGGCTTGGGATTCGAAACAGATCTTTCAGGTTGCTGCAGCGCCCCTCGGACAGGTGGCGGGAACGCTCAGGCAGTGCCGAGCGTGTGAAAACCTGTCGATTATAGCCGTGCCGACGGGCGAGCCCAAGGTTTTCCGTCGCGCTTGTCGGCTATTTGCAGGTGTTCAATGCCTGGCTTTATCGGCCCTATTGAAAATGCGGCCGCGACAAGCGCTGCCGGGCTTTGCGATCATGGTCGGCGAACGATAGCGATGAAAAAGGAGTGCGTATGAACTTCCACACACGCAAGTGGGTAAAGCCCGAAGACCTCAACCCCAACGGCACCCTGTTCGGTGGCAGCCTGCTGAAATGGATCGATGAAGAAGCCGCGATCTACGCCATCATCCAGCTTGGCAGCCAGCGCGTGGTGACCAAGCTGATTTCGGAGATCAACTTCGTCGCCTCGGCTCGGCAGAGCGACATCATCGAGCTGGGCATTACCGCCACGGACTTTGGCCGCACCTCGATCACCCTGCGCTGCGAAGTGCGCAACAAGATCACCCGCAAGAGCATCCTGACCATCGACAAACTGGTGTTCGTCAACCTTGGCGAGGATGGTCAGCCGGCGCCGCACGGCAAAACCGAGATCACCTATATCAAGGATCAATTCAAGGACTGATATGCTGCTTGGCCAGTGCGCTGGTATTAGCGGTTTTGCTAGGGAAGTGCGATGCGTCAGGTTGTTTGGGTAGTGCTGGCCTGTTTGCTGGTGAGCGGTTGTCGCGGCGCTGATCCCGACTCCCCGGAGGCGCGGCGCCAGGCCCTGTTCAAGCAGATGCTGGTCAGCAGTGAAGAGCTGGGCGGCATGCTGCGCGGTCGCCTGGCATTCAAGCCCGAGCGTTTTGCCGAGGGCGCCAGGGAACTCAATGCCCTGGCGGCGATGCCCTGGCAATATTTCCCGCCGCCGGCAGGTGATGAGCGCAGTAGCGCGCGCCCGGAGGTTTGGGAGCAGTACGCCCGGTTCGAGGCGTTTGCGCAGCAGTTGCAAGTCGCGACCGAGGCGCTGCAGTCGGCGGCGGGCAGGCCGCAGGGTTCCGTGGATCAGCTGCAGCCTGCCTTGGGCCGGGTGGAGGTCGCGTGCCAGCGCTGCCATGAGGCATTTCGCGCCTACTGACGCTGAAAACCGTCGACACCTGCTTCGCCCAGCCTGTCGGCCAGTGCCAGAATCTCCTCGTGCTGGAAAAATGCCTGTAACTGAGCCGCGCGGGTTGGCCCTATGCCAGGCAGTGCTTGCCAATCGCTGAGGCTGCGCTGGTGCAGTTGAATCCAATTGTCGGCGGCCAGGTTGTCCGGGTTGACCGGCGCTCCCAGCGCCCGCAACCAATCGCGAAACGGCCGCTGCCGCGCTTCGGCGAAACCTTGGCTCAATGTCCTGGCGCCTCGGGGGCCAATGCCGGGCACCGCCAGCAACTGCTCTTCGCCCAGATTCAGCCAGTCGAGCAGGCCGTCGAGCTGCTGCGCCTCCAGGAGTTTCTCCCAGGTGCCAGCACCGATGCCGTGCAGATTCAGCGCCTGTTTACCGCTGAGCCAGCTAAGGCGGGCGTGAAACTGGCTGGCGCAACCCGGCGAGGCACGCAGGCAGCTCAGGGCGTGGTAGTCGTCGCTGTGCGGGATATCCAGCGGTGAGCGGGTTGCGGTCTGCAACACCACACTTTCCAGCTTGGGAATGGTTTGCCCGGCCAGGCGAATGGCGACCTGGTCGCCAGGGCGAATATCCAGCTGTTGCCAGCGTTGCAGCGAGCCGACGCTGACCACTCGAATACTGCGGTCGTCGAGTTTCACCGGTTGCAGGCGCAGCAGCGGGGTGATGCGCCCGGTGCGGCCAATGCTGAACTCCACCGCTTCGACCAGCGCCAGGGCCTCACTGGCCGGGTATTTCCAGGCCGCCGCCCAATGGGGCGGCTCGGCCCGCCACCGCTCACCGCCGGGGCGCTGGCCCTGGCGCAGCACCACGCCATCGGTGGCGAATGGCAGCGGGCTGCGGTACCACCGTTCTCGCCAGCGACCGGCGTCGCTCGGCTCGGCCACTGGCTGGCTATAAGTGCGGCTATCCTGGAAGCCCAGTTGCACCAGGCGATCGAGGCGCTGGTGCATGTCGGTCGGGCCATTTGGCCAATCCCAGACGAAAAGCCCGATGCCGGCGGCCTGCTCATCGCTGAGCGCCTGTCGGGCCATCAACCCAGCCACCGTGCTGCGCGCCGATGCGCCGCCTTGCTTTGCTTGGGTATGCGCAGGGCGCCGCCAGTACAGCTCACCCTGCAGAATCAGCTCGCCGTTATCGGCGAGTCGCTTGGGGATGGCGGTAACTCGTTCGGCGCGTGATGTCCAGTCTTGCCCGGTCTTGCCGTCGCCGCGGCTGATCACCTGCTGCAGGCGACCGCCTCGGTAGCGCAGGGTGACCGCCACGCCGTCGACCTTGGGCTGAATCCATACACCGTCGCGTGAGGCCATCCATTGGCTGACGGCGCGCTCGTCCGCCAGTTTTCGCAGGCCTGTCTGGACGACGGGATGCGCGATGGGGCCACCTGTGCCGCTTAGTGGATCTGCCGCGGGTGTATTAACTTGGCAGCGCTGCCAATTTTCCAGGCGCGCGCGGGCTTGGTCGTACAGCTCGTCGCTGACGGGCGAGTGGCCCTGGCGATGGTAGGCGTCGTCCCACTTGGCGACCTGTGCGGCGAGCTCGTCGAGCTGTTGGCTTTGGCTTGCGGTTGGTCGCGGGCAGTCATCGGCAAGGGAAACGGCCGATAGCAGGGCAGAGAGGCTGGCAGCGATGCAGATTTTCATGACGGAGCATCCTTGCTCGGGGGGGAATATCCCAGGCTAGTGCTGGCCTGAGAAAAGTGGGAGCTGGCCGGCATTTCCTGCGTGCGAAGCTTTGTTACCGTAAATGTCCGATGCTAAAGTCAGCGCCCCGCACACCAAACGGATTTGCCCGGCGGCGGGGTCTACAGCCGGGCCTCATCTCTAGAGGTCTAGAGTCTCATGCGTATTTCAATCCTGTTGTGCTCCGCCGCCCTGGTTGCCGCCAGTTCTTTCGCCCATGCAGCTGGAGACAATCAGCTCAAGTGCCAGCAGAAGATGTCGGCCAACGCCGAGAAAATTGCCCAGGTCAAACAGCTGGCTGGCCTGCTCGGCAACAAACAGGCTGATGATGCCATTGCGCAGGTCGAGGGCGGCTGTGACCAGCTCGGTGCCAACGCGGCCTCTTCCAGCGAGAGCGTTGCGCAAACTCAGGGCGACAGCAAGGCCGAGAACATTGCCGCTGCTGCCGAGACCCTGAAAGGTCTGGGTTCGCTGTTCGGCAAGTGATCGTGCGGCCCGCTTTGCGGGTATGAAAAAGCCTCCGTGAGTTCGACGCCCACGGAGGCTTTTTTGCATCTGTCGCCGAGGCGGCTCAGAAGAGCTACCCCGATGACTTGCCCTGGATTTACAGGCCAGCAGCGGCGCGCAGGTCGGCGGCCTTGTCGGTCTTTTCCCAGGTGAAGCTGGTGAAGCTGTCGTCGCCGACGGTCAGTTGCTGCGGCTCGCGGCCGAAATGGCCGTAGGCGGCGGTCGGCTGGTACATCGGGTGCAGCAGGTCGAGCATCTTGGTGATGGCATACGGACGCAGGTCGAACACTTCGCGCACCAGCTTGATGATGGTCTCGTCCGCCACCTTGTTGGTACCGAAGGTGTTGATCGAGATCGAGGTCGGCTGGGCCACGCCGATGGCGTAGGACACCTGGATCTCGCAGCGCTCGGCCAGCCCGGCGGCGACGATGTTCTTGGCCACGTAGCGGCCGGCGTAGGCTGCCGAACGGTCGACCTTGGATGGGTCCTTGCCGGAGAACGCGCCGCCGCCATGGCGGGCCATGCCGCCGTAGCTGTCGACGATGATCTTGCGGCCGGTCAGGCCGCAGTCGCCCACCGGGCCGCCGATCACGAAGTTGCCGGTCGGGTTGATGTGGTACTGGGTGTCCTTGTGCAGCAGCTCGGCGGGCAGGCTGTGCTTGATCACCAGCTCCATCACCGCTTCACGCAGGTCTTTGAGGCTGACTTCCGGGTTGTGCTGGGTGGACAGCACGACTGCGTCGATGCCGACCACCTTGCCATTCTCGTAACGGCAGGTGACCTGGGATTTCGCATCCGGGCGCAGCCACGGCAGCAGGCCGGACTTGCGGGCCTCGGCCTGGCGCTCGACCAGTGCGTGGGAGAAGCGGATAGGCGCCGGCATCAGTACGTCGGTTTCATTGCTGGCGTAGCCGAACATCAGGCCCTGGTCGCCAGCGCCCTGGTCTTCCGGCTTGGCACGGTCGACACCCTGGTTGATGTCCGGGGACTGCTTGCCAATGATGTTCATCACGCCGCAGGTGGCGCCGTCGAAGCCGACGTCGGAGCTGGTATAGCCGATGTTGCAGATCACGTCGCGGACGATCTGCTCGAGGTCGACCCAGGCACTGGTGGTCACTTCGCCAGCGATGATCGCCACGCCGGTCTTGACCAGGGTTTCCACGGCCACCCGGGCATGCTTGTCCTGGGTGATGATGGCGTCGAGTACGGCATCGGAAATCTGGTCGGCGATCTTGTCCGGGTGCCCTTCGGACACGGACTCGGAGGTAAACAGGGAGTATTCGCTCATCTATCGATTGTCCTGGCGAGTGGGGGCCTCTCGGCCGCGTGCGTGAGTGGAAGGGTGCGCTGGAAATGCCGCACCTGAATTTGAAAACCATTGCGCAGGCCGACATACAGGCTTTCACCCGGGGTCAGGCCTGCGGCAATTGCCCAATGGGCAAGATCGTCCTGTTCGAAGCCTAGCCAGAGATCGCCGCAGGTGTCGCGGGCCCAACTCTGGTCATGGCTGCACAGTTCAGTGATCAGCAGGCTGCCGCCTGGGTTCACTTGTTCGGCCAGCTTGCGCAGGGCCTGGGCCGGTGCGGCGAAGTGATGCAGCACCATGTTCAGCACCACGCAGTCGGCGCCCGGGTAGGCGTCCTGGAGGGCATCGGCCAGGTGCAATTGCACATTGTCCAGGCCCTCCTGCTGGCAGCGCTGGCGGGCGAGTTCGAGCATCGCCTCGCTGTTGTCCAGGGCGGTCACCCTGGCGAAGCGGCGTGCCAGCTCCGGCAGGAAGCCCCCGTCACCAGGGCCGATTTCCAGCGCGCTGGCGTGCGCCGGCAAATCCAGCGAGTCGAGCAGGGCCACCACGCTGTCGCGGTACTGCGGCAGGCCGGCGATCAGGTCCTGCTGGGCCTGGAAGCGCTCGGCGCTGCGGGCGAAGAAGTCGCGGCTGGCGGCGGCCCGCTGCTGGTGTACCTGGGCGATACGCTGGCGCACCTCGGCGGGCAGCAGCAGGCTGTCGACTTCCTGCAGCAGCGCGGCATGCAGGGTGCCGCCGGCACTTTCTGTATGGGCCAGGGCGCGGCGGTAGAAGATCGCATTGCCTTCGCGGCGCGTTGCCACCAGGCCGGCCTGGGCCAGTACCTTGAGGTGATGGCTCATCCCGGACTGGCCGATGGCGAAGATCTGCGCCAGTTCCAGCACGCCGAACGAATCATTGCTCAGGGCGCGCAGAACGTTCAGGCGCAAACCATCGCCCGCGGCCTTGCACAGGGCGGACAGCAGGTCGGTGGGCTCGAAGTCGAGTGCAGGCGCGCGTTGGGTCATGGGGCGCAGTCTAGTCGGTCATTTTTCAGCCAGCAACCGCAATATCAAAAAGTTTTGATATTGCGGCTGAGGTTTTCTTCGTGGTTTTTTGCTGATCACAGGCGCTGTCGAGGATAAAAAGCGCTGCAATATTGCCGCGGACGGACCATCTGTCATTGCCCCGGCGGTGCTCGCTGGGCGAAAATGGTCGCCTTTTTCGACCCCAGCTGCCTCCAAGGCAGCCACCCGCAGGAGATTAGCGATGCCCAGCCGTCGTGAGCGTGCCAATGCCATTCGTGCCCTCAGCATGGATGCTGTGCAAAAAGCCAACAGCGGCCACCCCGGTGCCCCCATGGGCATGGCGGACATCGCCGAAGTACTGTGGCGTGACTACCTGAAGCACAACCCGGCCAACCCGAAGTTCGCCGACCGTGACCGCTTCGTGCTGTCCAACGGCCACGGTTCGATGCTGATCTATTCGTTGCTGCACCTGACCGGTTACGACCTGTCCATCGACGACCTGAAGAACTTCCGTCAGCTGCACAGCAAGACCCCGGGCCACCCGGAGTACGGCTACGCACCAGGCGTTGAGACCACCACTGGCCCGCTCGGCCAGGGCATCGCCAATGCCGTGGGCTTCGCCCTGGCGGAGAAAATCATGGCGGCGCAGTTCAACCGCGACGGCCACGCCATCGTCGACCATTACACCTACGCCTTCCTGGGCGACGGTTGCATGATGGAAGGCATCAGCCATGAAGTCTGCTCCCTGGCCGGCACCCTGGGCCTGGGCAAACTGATCGCCTTCTACGACGACAACGGCATCTCCATCGATGGCGAAGTGCACGGCTGGTTCACCGACGACACCCCGGCGCGCTTCGAAGCCTACGGCTGGCAGGTGATTCGCAATGTCGACGGCCACGATGCCGAAGAAATCAAGATGGCCATCGACACCGCGCGCAAATCCAGCGACCGTCCGACGCTGATCTGCTGCAAGACCATCATCGGCTTCGGTTCGCCGAACAAGCAGGGCAAGGAAGAGTCCCACGGCGCGGCCCTGGGCCATGACGAAATCGCCCTGACCCGCGCAGCCCTGAACTGGAACCACGCGCCGTTCGAAGTTCCGGCCGACATCTATGCCGAGTGGGATGCCAAGGAAGCCGGTCTGGCTGCCGAAGCCGAGTGGGATCAGCGCTTTGCCGCCTATTCCGCCGCCTACCCGGAGCTGGCCAACGAATTCATCCGCCGCATGGCCGGCGAGTTGCCTGCCGACTTCTCCGCCAAGGCCAGCGAGTTCATCCGCGCCGTGGCCGAGAAGGGTGAAACCATCGCCAGCCGCAAGGCCAGCCAGAACTGCCTGAACGCCTTCGGCCCGCTGCTGCCGGAACTGCTCGGCGGCTCGGCTGACCTGGCCGGTTCCAACCTGACCCTGTGGAAGGGCTGCAAGCCGGTGGTCGCCGAGGATGCCTCGGGCAACTACATGTATTACGGCGTGCGCGAGTTCGGCATGAGCGCGATCATGAACGGCGTTGCCTTGCACGGCGGCCTGGTGCCTTACGGTGCGACCTTCCTGATGTTCATGGAATATGCCCGCAACGCGGTGCGCATGTCGGCGCTGATGAAGCTGCGTGTGCTCTACGTGTTCACCCACGACTCCATCGGCCTGGGTGAAGACGGCCCGACACACCAGCCGGTCGAGCAACTGACCAGCCTGCGTACCACGCCGAACCTGGATACCTGGCGCCCGGCGGATACCGTCGAAGCCGCGGTAGCCTGGAAGCATTCGGTCGAGCGCAAGGACGGCCCGAGCGCGCTGATCTTCTCGCGTCAGAACCTGCCGCATAACCTGCGTGACCACGAGACCGAGTCGTCCATCGCCCGCGGTGGTTATGTGCTCAAGGATTGTGCCGGCGAGCCGGAACTGATCCTCATCTCCACCGGTTCCGAGGTCGGCCTGGCCATCCAGGCGGCCGACAAGCTGAGCGAGCAGGGCCGCAGGGTTCGCGTGGTGTCGATGCCGTCCACCAACGTCTTCGACCAGCAGGACGCCGGCTACAAGCAGTCGGTGCTGCCGCTGCAGGTCACTGCGCGGATCGCCATCGAAGCCGCCCATGCCGACTTCTGGTACAAGTACGTGGGCCTCGAAGGCCGTGTGATCGGCATGGAAACCTACGGTGAGTCGGCGCCTGCCGGCGAGCTGTTCGAGCATTTCGGCTTTACCGTCGAGAACATCGTCGGCACCGCCGAAGAACTGCTCGACGCCTGAGTGAGAACGACGCTGTAGGGTGGGTCGGGGCGTGCAGCCGACGCTTTCGATCCACCGTTACAGCGCCCGGTGGATCGATAAAGCGCGATCCACCCTACGGGTTCATCCGAGATCTGCGATGTCCTATCGTCCCTACCGCGTTGCCCTGAACGGTTACGGCCGCATAGGCCGTTGCGTGCTGCGTGCCCTGCACGAACGCGCCGCTGACGCACGGCTGGATATCGTCGCGCTCAACGACCTGGCCGACCAGGCCAGCATCGAATACCTGACCCGCTTCGACTCCACCCACGGGCGTTTTCCCGGTGAGGTGAAAGTGGCGGGCGACCATCTGCACATCAACGGCAAGCCGGTGCAGGTGCTGCGTCAGCGCGAGCCCGAGGGCGTCGACTGGGCAGCGCTGGATATCGACCTGTTGCTCGAATGCTCCGGCCAGTACACCACACGCCAGCAGGCCGAACGTTTTCTGCAGGCGGGGGCACCGCGGGTATTGCTGTCGCAGCCAATGGCCAGCGAGAGCGATGTCGACGCCACGGTGGTGTACGGCGTCAACCAGCAGTGCCTGACGGGCCGCGAGCGTCTGGTATCCAACGCCTCGTGCACCACCAACTGTGGCGTGCCGCTGCTCAAGCTGCTGAACGAGGCGGTGGGGCTGGACTACATCTCCATCACCACCATCCACTCGGCGATGAACGACCAGCCGGTGATCGATGCCTATCACGACGAAGACCTGCGCCGTACGCGTTCGGCTTTCCAGTCGGTGATTCCGGTGTCCACGGGCCTGGCCCGCGGCATCGAACGCCTGCTGCCGGAACTTGCCGGGCGAATTCAGGCCAAAGCCATTCGGGTGCCGACGGTCAACGTGTCCTGCCTGGATATCACCTTGCAGACCGCCCGCGACACCAGTGCCGAGGAGATCAACCGGATCTTGCGCCAGGCCGCCGAACAGGGGCCGCTGCAAGGTCTGCTGGCGTACACCGAGTTGCCGCACGCCAGTTGCGACTTCAACCATGATCCCCATTCGGCCATCGTCGACGGCAGTCAGACACGGGTTTCCGGGCCACGCCTGGTCAACCTGCTGGCCTGGTTCGACAACGAATGGGGCTTCGCCAACCGAATGCTCGACATGGCTGTGCATTATCTCGATGCCGCCGCTCACTTATCACCAGCCCCTGTTAAGGACTGACTCAATGACCCTGAACATCGCGAAAATGGCCGACCTTGATCTGCAAGGCAAGCGCGTGCTGATCCGTGAAGACCTCAACGTGCCGGTCAAAGACGGCGTGGTAAAGAGCGATGCGCGCATTCTCGCCGCACTGCCGACCATCAAGCTGGCCCTGGAAAAAGGCGCCGCGGTGATGGTCTGCTCGCACCTGGGGCGCCCGACCGAAGGCGAATTCAGCGAAGAGAACAGCCTGGCACCGGTGGCTGCCTACCTGAGCAAAGCCCTGGGCCGCGACGTGCCGCTGGTCAAGGATTACCTCAACGGCGTCGAACTCAAGGCCGGCGACCTGGTGCTGTTCGAGAACGTACGCTTCAACAAGGGCGAGAAGAAGAACGCCGATGAGCTGGCCCAGCAATACGCCGCCCTGTGCGACGTGTTCGTGATGGACGCCTTCGGTACCGCGCACCGCGCCGAGGGTTCGACCCATGGCGTGGCCAAGTTTGCCAAGGTTGCCGCTGCCGGCCCGCTGCTGGCTGCCGAGCTCGACGCACTGGGCAAGGCCCTGGGCGCACCAGCTCAGCCGATGGCGGCGATCGTTGCCGGCTCCAAGGTATCGACCAAACTGGACGTGCTGAACAGCCTGAGCAGCATCTGCGATCAGCTGATCGTCGGTGGCGGCATCGCCAACACCTTCCTCGCCGCGGCCGGTTACCCGGTCGGCAAGTCGCTGTACGAAGCTGACCTGGTCGACACCGCCAAGGCCATCGCCGCCAAGGTCAGCGTGCCGCTGCCGGTCGATGTGGTGGTCGCCAAGGAGTTCTCCGAAGCCGCTACCGCGACCGTCAAGGCTGTCGCTGACGTGGCTGACGACGACATGATTCTCGACATCGGCCCACAAACCGCCGCGCAGTTCGCCGAACTGCTCAAGGCCTCGAAGACCATCCTGTGGAACGGCCCGGTCGGAGTGTTCGAGTTCGATCAGTTTGGTGAAGGCACCAAGGCCCTGGCCCTGGCCATCGCTGAAAGCCCGGCGTTCTCCATTGCCGGTGGCGGTGACACCCTGGCGGCCATCGACAAGTATGATGTGGCTGAGCGCATTTCCTATATCTCTACCGGCGGCGGCGCGTTCCTCGAATTCGTCGAGGGCAAGGTATTGCCGGCGGTGGAAGTGCTCCAGAAGCGCGCGGCCGAGTAACTGCGGTACCAGGGGCCGGGTCGGTACGAGGCGCCGTAGGGGCGGTTTCGTACAGACCCTAAACCTTGGCGGGCGACGGTGGTCATTACCCTTGTATGGAAATCAGCCAGCAAGGAGTGACCGATGCGTAACCTGACCCTGCTATTGAGCTTGAGTGTCGTCCTGGGCGGTTGTGCCTGGGGCGGGTCGCCACGCGATGATGCTTGCCGTGTATTGAGTCCGGCGGAAATCGATTTGCCGACTACGCGCGAAGATCAGCGCATCGAAGGGCAGAGTACCGGTGATTCCACGCCGCCTGTAGGCGAGCAGAACTGCTAGGACAAGGAGAAGGCGATGAACCGTTTTAAATACGCTGCTGCGTTGCTCGGGCTTGCCATGCTTGCCGGCTGTGCCGGCAAGGACTACGCCGATAGCCAGCAATGGAACCGCTGGGTATGTGACAGCCAGGCAGAAGTGTTCTGGCGCTACGCCGACCCGGCACACGAAAAAGTCGATGTGCGCATGGGTGGCAGCGATGTCGTCCATCGCTTGAGCCTGGAGCCTTCCGGTTCCGGCGAGCTGTACAGCGATGGCACCCTGTCCTTCCATGCCAAGGGTGAGGAAGGCCTGGTCTACCGCACCGCCAATGATGATTTGCTCGGGCGCGGCTGCAAGGCGCCCTGAATGACCTGCGAGCGGCCGGCCCGCTCGCGCAAACTTGAATTGCGCCTGCCACTGCGGCAGGCTTGCACGATCAACGAGCCCTATCGGGAGATAGCAAAACATGGCACTTATCAGCATGCGCCAGATGCTCGACCACGCCGCCGAATTCGGCTACGGCGTGCCGGCCTTCAACGTCAACAACC
>JAAIGF010211859.1_pt1 | contig 35433 bp, 25 predicted proteins | sample 6487441 | NCBI WGS metagenome assembly JAAIGF01 (sample SAMN13974129, study PRJNA590717) | phyllosphere metagenome | biome: pepper field; feature: multiple bacterial spot infested pepper fields; material: pepper leaves; isolation source: leaves from pepper fields | host: Capsicum annuum ...
GCTGGGCGGTGAAGGGGTAGGGCTGCTGCGTTCGGAGTTCCTTTACCTGGAGCGCAGCAGTGCGCCCAGCCAGGACGAACAGGCGGCCACCTATAGCGCCATTGCGCGGGCCATGGGGCCGGAGCGTAACCTGGTGGTGCGCACCCTCGACGTTGGCGGTGACAAGCCGCTGGCCTATGTGCCGATGGAGGCCGAGGCCAACCCGTTCCTGGGCATGCGCGGGGTTCGTCTGTGCCTGGAGCGCCCGCAACTGCTGCGCGAGCAGTTCCGCGCCATTCTGGCGAGCTGCGCGCTGGCGCGCCTGCACATCATGTTGCCGATGGTCAGCCAGTTGTCCGAATTGCGCCTGGCCCGGCAGATCCTCGAAGAGGAAGCGGCGAGCATCGGCCTCACCACGCTGCCCAAGCTCGGCATCATGATCGAGGTGCCGTCCGCGGCATTGATGGCCGATGTGATCGCGCCGGAAGTCGACTTCTTTTCCATCGGCACCAACGACCTGACCCAGTACACCCTGGCGATGGATCGCGACCACCCACGCCTGGCCAGCCAGGCCGACAGTTTTCACCCCTCGGTGCTGCGCCTGATCGCCACCACGGTGAAAGCCGCCCACGCCCATGGCAAGTGGGTCGGCGTCTGCGGCGCCATGGCTTCGGAACCACTGGCCGTGCCGCTGTTACTGGGCCTGGGGGTGGATGAGTTGTCGGCCAGCGTGCCGCTGATTCCCGCCATCAAGGCGGCGATTCGCGACGTGCAGCTCAGCGATTGCGAGGCCATTGCGCGTCAAGCGCTGACGCTGGAAAGCGCCGCGCAGGTTCGTGAAGCCCTGCTTTCATGGCGGCCATCGTCGTTACCCCTGTCACCTGTACTGGAGAGCTGAGCATGTTCAATAAATTGCAAAGTGCCTTCTGGAAGGCCCTGACGCCGGATCTGGTACCGGACGAGCCCAAGGTGACCACGGCGACCGAAACACTGCTGCCGGCCAAGGTCGTCGAAGCCCTGGGTGGCGAAAAAAACCTGACCTCGCAACAGCGCGTCGCGATTACCCGCATCCGTGTGCAGCTGCGTGACGCTGAACGCCTTGACGAGCCGGCGTTGCAAGCGCCTGGCATGCCCGCGGTAATGGTGCTGGGCAAGGGCGTGGTGCATGTGCTGACGCCGGTGGAAGTGCCGTTGGCTGAAACCGGCTGAAGCGCGGCGTGCCGATCGACTGAGTCATGCCTCCGGCAGTTGGTAGAGCCGGGGGCAATGCTCCCTATCGTCTCCCGATGAACCGCACTTGTTAGGTGCCTCGCAGAACACTTGCCACAAGTTGTTCAACACCTTCGTTATTTCCGACGATGCATTCGGTGGGTAACTGTTCTCTGAATTTGGTTCTTTAGTTCGTGGTGATCAATAAAACCTGAAAGACTGAAGGAGTGGAACAATGCAACCGGGGGCTATTTTCATATCATTCGATGCCGTTGCGGTATCGGGTATTACCGTCGAGGCCCTGAAAGTGGCCAAGCGGCTCCGACGTAATGACATCGCCTGTTACCTGGATGTGGGTTACGACATAAAGGTCGATAAAGGTAACTTCAACAAGCCATACGAAGAAGAGAACGATATCTACCACGGCGTGTTCACCCTTGTTCGTGTCGAGGGCATCGAGGCCATTCCCCATTACAAGGTACCGTTCATCACGCACTTGCATGACGTGCTGATCGGGCAAAGAGTTTCTGTTTCGGCTGAGCAGGAAGAGCAACTTCTCGCGGCGGTGGATGAAGCATCACAGGCTTTGGCCCAGCGAATCGTCGCGTTGTGGGAATCGCTCGCCATCCGCTATGTGATCGTCGAGAACGGCACGCTGCCGGAAAACATCATCTACACCCGGGCGCTGTACCAGGCCATCGCCACCTATGGCAGGGAACATGGCCTGGGGAGTTTCGTAATCTGGCGCGATCACGACCTGATGTGGAACAGTGAAAAGGCCATCATGAAGTACGGCCCCGAGCCTTATCCCCATGCCGTCAAGCCGGTGCGCTCGCCCCATATCCGCTACGTGACCCTCAATAACCACCTGAAGAACCAGCTCGAGCAATGGTGCGATCACCAGGTGCAGGTCGAGGTGCGCAAGAACACCTACGACTTCGACCGGCAAGGCACGTACCGCAACATCAGGGAAGGCCTGGATATCCGCGATAGCGACGTGCTGATCGCCCGCACCACGCGCATCATTCCGCAAAAACGCCAGGATCGCGACATCTGGTTGGTCTACCGGCTGAACCAGCTGTTCGCCCAGAGCGGCAGCGGACGCAAGGTGTATCTGGTGGTCGCCGGCGACCCTCAGGAGCATCCGGTGTACTTCGCCGCGTTGAATAAACAGGTCAGGGAACTGAACATCGAGCCCTTCGTGAAGTTCATCGGCTCGTTATCCCACGCTTGCATGCCGTCGAAGCAGAACGCGATCACCATCGAGGATCTTTATGGTTCCTGCGATCTGGTTTCCTTCCTGACGTCCTGGGGCTATGACAGTTACGGCAACCCCATAGGCGAGTCCATCAGCAACCAGCGTTGCTACATCACCACTCGCTATGAGTATTACCAGGAAGTGTATGGCCGGCACGGATTCGAAGCGCCGATCATGAATATTTCGCAAACCAATGATGGACTACCGGATGAACAGTTCGTCAATGAAATTTATCGCTTGCTGAACGACAAATCGCTGATGGCAGACATAGCGCGGCGAAACTTCGTTATTGGCCAGCGTGTGCTCGCCAATAACGTCGCCGGCATGCTCGATTTGAATGAACCTGGAGGAACTATGCGTGACACCATTTTTGTATCGGTCGTGCTGCCGGTTTATAACGAGCGTGACCGCATCGACAGCGTGCTGGAGTCGCTGTTCCAGCAGCAGACCCGAGACGGCCTGATCACCCATGACAGTTACGAGCTGATCATCGTCGACAACAACTCCAGCGATGACTCGGTAGAGAAAATCAATGCCTTCAGGGCGCGCAATCCGGCCCTGGATATTCACGTCATCGAGGAACGCGTGCAGGGCGTTTCATCGGCGCGCAAACGCGGCATGGACTATGCCAGCGTGCGCTCGAAGCAGCGCGACCTGCGTCTGGGCACCAGCAGCAGGCACTACATCGCGTCTGCCGATGCCGACTGCACGGTCGACCCATTGTGGCTGCACGCGCTGATCAGAAAGATGGTCGATGAAAACGCCGACCTCGGCACCTGTAACTACTACTACAACCAGGCCGCCTTTAGTACCCGGCCGAACCTGTACGCCGAAATCGACAAGACGCTGCGTTGCCGCGCGATGTCGTTCTCGCTGTTCGGTGGCTTTCCCGACGGCAAGGGCTTTGCCGTCGAGCGTACGCTCTACGACAAGGTAGGCGGCATCGAGATCTTCTACCAGCTGCAGAACGGCCGTTTCGTGGAGCACCTCTCCGATGACTGGGACTTCGGCATCCGGGTCATCGCCTGGGGTGGCAAACCCGTGTACGCCCATGAGTCGCGCATCGAAATCAACAGCCGCCGCGTCGACACCATCCTGGAGGAAGTCATCACCGGCAAGGCCTATGGCCAGGATGGCATCATCATCATGAAGGACGTGCGCCCGGACGTGGAGCGGCAGTTGCCCACCCTGGCCGACACCAGTGCCGAGCAGTCGCGGCAGGCCTGGGAATACTCGATCAAGGATTACGTGCCCAAGAACATCGTGCTGCCGGCCTTGCTCAACCCCCATATCCTGCTGGAAAACAGTGCCGTGCGTGAGTTCTTCGGCGGGCCGCTGGCCGACCGTCTTTACCAGCGCATCCACGAAATCAAATACGAATCACGGGTCATCGATTTCAAGCCCATCCATGCCTACAAGACGCCGGCCTATCGCCTGTATTTCGAGTTTCGCGAAGAGCTGTTCAGCGCGCTGCGCCGTGCGGTAGGCGAGGACATCGGCTACCCACCGGCCTTGCCCGAATGTTTCGCGGCCGTGAGGCCCGAGGATTTCCAACGCTTCGTCTACTACTTCTGCGAGGACCGCGAGTCCGGCGAAGCCCACAACTACTTTGCCAACGGCGGGGTGTTCTGATGAACCTCGAAGCGCTGAACTCACTGAACGATATCGACCCCAACTATCCGCTGCCCCGGGTCCACGAGTTTCTATCCCGCCCGCAGAACAGCGCCATGCTGGACTACGTATTCAACGATCCCTTCGGCTGCCACGTGTTTCCCGGCGATATCGCCGACTACCCGCTGGAGGGCTTCTTCGCGGACATGGACCGTGAAATCGGCCAGGCCCGGCAGATTCACCTGTGGGCCTACATCCCCACCTGTCGCTACCGCTGCCACTTCTGCCAGTACCCCACGGTCATCCTCAATCCCAAGGCGGCGTCGTCGCAACAGGTGTTCGTCGACCTGGTGGACTACAACATCAAGGAAGCCAGGATGTGGCTGCAGAAGGTCCCCAGCCTGGCCAACGCCGAGGTGGGCGAATTCAATATCTTCGGTGGAACGCCGTCGCTGCTGCCCGAGCCCGAGCTGCGCCGCCTGATGGATTTCTACCTGAGCCATTTCAACTTCTCGGCCGCCACCATGCGCTTCGAAGGCGAGCCGGGCACCCTGACGCGCGACTACCTGCTGCTGTTGAAGGAGCTCGGCTTCACCAAGATCAGCTTTGGCGCGCAGTCCTTCGACGACCGCATCATCTCCGCCTGCGGGCGCATGCACTCGGCCGAAGAGTGCGTGCAGACCATCCTGCATGCCCGGGAAATCGGCCTGGAGTGGGTCAGTGTCGACCTCATCTACGGCATGCTCGGGCAGGGCGTGGACGATGTTAAGTACGACCTGGAGAAGGTCCTCGAGCTGGAGCTTTCCCATGTGGTCATCACCAAGCTGCACATGGAAGAGTTCATGAAAACCCGCACCGGGGTTTCCGGCGAGCGGCAAAGCCACTGGCAGCGCAAGGGCCTGATCGGCACCGACAGCATGACCTTTCCCGGCCTGGGCAAGCAGTACCAGATGCGCGAGCTGGTCGAGCGCTACCTCGCCTCGGGCTATCGCGAACACCCGACCATGTACTTCCACCAGAACCACCTGCAGGCGGAGAAGTGGAAGGGGATCATTACCGACCTGCCGACCCAGTACCCGGAGGTGGCGATCGGCCTTGGCGGCAGCTCGAAATGCACCCGCGCCGAGGCGATCAACATCACCGGCTACAAGGCGTACAAGGAAGCGCTCGACCAAGACCGCCTGCCCATCGAAGGGAGCCGCGGCGTGTCGCCCCTGCAGCGTGAAGTCAATGCCTTCAAGATGGCGCTTTCCACGCTCGTGCCCGTGGACGACCAGGTGTTCAGGCAACGTTTCGAAGGCAGGAGCCTTTACGACAACCCGATCATCAGCCGCACCCTGGATACGCTGGTGGAAAAGGCCCTGGTCACCGTGCAGGGCGACGTGGTCAGCCTGACGCCCAACGGCGTGACCCTGGTCGAGGCCATCATCAATACCCAGTTCGTCGAGCCCCATGCCTGAGGAGGGCCAGCCAATGACACAGCCAGACGCTTCAGCCGCGCCGGTCTTCAGCTTCTACTACATCGCCATCGATACCGAGGCCGGGGTAACGCCCGAACAATTCGAACGTTTCGTGCAGGAAAAGGGCGTGCACATTCCCTGTTATCCCGGCTGGAACTGGACCCTGTTGCGCGGCCTGCGCGGCGAGCGGGCCGGGCAATACCTGATGCTTTTCGAAATACAGAGCGCCGCGCAGCGCGACCTGTATTTGACCGCCGAGGGCAACAAGACCCCGCTGGCTCGCCAGTTCTGGCACGAGCGCCCGGAGGCCGTGGATATTCTCGGCCAGTGGAAGCGCTACGCCACCTTCAGTGAACGGCCGACCCTCTACACCGATTACCGATTGCTGGCCGAGAACACCAGGAGCGACGTGCCCCGCGGCCCACGTTACCAGGCGCGCGCCGGCCAGGAGCCGGTGGCGCGGGTCATCGGCATTCACAACCTGGCGCTGCGTGAAGACGTCGAGGCGCACACCTTCGAGACCTTCATTGCCGAGAACCACCACCGCATCGAGGACTATCCCGACTGGAAATTCCATTTGCTCAAGGGCGAGCGGGGCAACCGGCTGGATCAGTACGTGGTGATGATGGAGATAGCCAGCCTGCAGGCGCTCGACGTGTTCTACCCGGAACCGGATATCGCCACCGACCAGGCGGCGCTGTTCGCGCAGGCGCATCGCGATACCAAGCAGATGTACGAGGAGTGGAAGCAGCTCGCTTCGTTCTCCGGCTCGCCGCAGATCTACACCGATTACCTGTCGGTGGCGCAGAGCCTGAGCTGAGCGCAGGCGTTTTTCTCGCGGGCAGACCGCGGTGGCCACGCTCCCTGCAAGCGCGGCCATCGCCGCCCACAACAAGAACCTAGGGGCTCGTGCCATGAATGCTGCCTGCCCGAGTATCGCTGCCAATCGCCTCCAGCAGCGCGCTACTCGCCATATTTTCTTTGTCGCCGGCCTCGGCATGGCGTCCTGGGCGCCGCTGATTCCTTTCGTCAAAACCCACCTCGGCATCGATGAAGGCACGCTGGGCCTGTTGCTGTTCTGTATCGCCGCGGGCTCCATGCTGGTCATGCCGCTGGCAGGCCGGGCGATCGCCAGGTTCGGTTGCAAGCGCCTGATCCTGAGCTGCGCCGCGATCTTCTGCCTGGTGCTGCCCTTGATGATGCTCGCTGGCTCCGTCTGGGAAATGGCGGCGGCGCTGCTGGTATTCGGCGCGGTCAATGGCCTGCTGGATGTGTCGATGAATGCCCAGGCGGTGATCGTCGAGCGTGAAAGTGGCCAGGCCAGAATGTCCGGCTTCCATGGGTTCTACAGCATTGGCAGCGTGGCCGGTGCCGGCGGGGTCACCCTGCTGCTGTGGGCCGGGCTTACGCCGCTGCAAGCCATCGGCCTGATCGTACTGCTGATCGCGCTGTTCACCCTGGCTGCCCGCAGCCACCTGCTGGCCAGGCGGGTAGCGGAGAGTGGCGAGTCCGGCGGCACCTTGCAGGCGTTGGCCCACCCCGGGGTCCTGTTCATCGCCGTGCTGTGCTTCTTCGTGTTCATGATCGAAGGGGCCATGCTGGATTGGTCGGCGGTGTTCCTGCACGCCGAACGCGGCCTGGACAAGAGCCACGCCGGGGCCGGTTTTACGCTGTATGCGATCGCCGTCGCCCTGTGCCGCTTGTATGGCGACCGCCTGATCAACGCCCATGGTCGCCAGCGCATGCTGATGCTGGGCGGCGCCTGCGCCTCGCTGGGGCTGCTGCTGGTCGTGGCGATCGATCTGCCAGCTGTCGCCCTGCTGGGCTTCGTGCTCACCGGCGTCGGCCTGTCCAACATCGTGCCGATCCTGTTCACCGCCGCTGGCAACCAGCCAGGGGTCGCCTCGAGCGTCGCCCTGTCTGCGGTCACCTTGATCGGCTACACGGGCCTGCTGAGCGGCCCGGCATTGATTGGCGTGGTGGCCCGGCACTGGAGCCTGACCGCGGCCTTCGCCGCGGGGATCGTGATCATGTTGCTGATTTGTGCCAGTGCCCGACGCATTGCCCGTCACGGCACCGGCTGATCGGTGTCTCCAAGCCTTACCTCGTTGCCGCGATGGGCCCAGGGCTCCGCGCGGCAGCAACCTTCCCAGTGTCCTGTCGCTAACTACCAGGGAGTCCCCCATGCACAACGTATCCGGGCCTGTATTCAGCCTGCACTACATCGGCCTCAATCTGAAGAAAGGCGTCACTGCCGCGCATTTCGAAGCGTTCGCCCGTGAACGCGGTATCCAGATTCCGGCTTACCCCGGCTGGCAATGGACGCTGCTCAAGGGCCTGCGCGGTGAGCGGCAGCATCAATACCTGATGCTGCACGAGGCACCCAGCGCCGAAGACTACGACCGCTACATAGACGCCAACGGCGATCACACCGCACTGGCCCAGGCCTTCTGGCAGCAGCGCCCGCAAGCCCTGGAGCTGATCGCCGAATGGAAGACATTCGCGACCTTCTCCGAGCGACCCACCATCTTCTCGCACTATTCGCAGGTCGCCGAGAACACCCGCAGCACGCTGCCGGAGGGCCCCAACTACCAGGTGCTGGCCGGGCAGGAGCCCGTCGCCCGGGTCATCGGCATTCATAACCTGGCGCTGCGCCCCGGCGTATCTGCGGCGACCTTCGAACACTTCATCACCAGTAATATCCACCGGATCGCCGACTATCCGGGGTGGAAATTCCATATGCTGAAATGCCAGGGCGGCAGCCGCATCGATCAATACGTGGTCATGCTGGAAATCGAGAGCCTGGAGTCCCTCAATGCATTCCACCCGGAACTCGATGTATCTACCGAACGGGCGCTCGAGTTCGTACGCGAGCATCAGGACGCGGAACGCATGAACGAAGAGTGGCGCGAACTGGCGTCCTTTTCAGGCGCCCCTCAGCTCTACACGGATTACCTGACCATCGCTGGCAATGGCGGTTGATCGGGGCAGGGCGCCATCACCGTGCTCCACCGCCGGGCATGTGCCTGTCCCAGGCTTTCCTGCCAAATGCTGCGGCTGGCGGCGGCAACGACCTGGAGCGGGCCGGCCATGTCGGGGGCAAGGCGAGCATTCATTCAAGCTGATCATTGTCGGCTCGGTATCCAGGGCATATGGTGTGGAAAATCGTGACGGGGCTGATCGTTAATGGACAGAAAGCCAACATGGCCACTGACCCTCTACTTTGATGGCGAGTGCCCACTCTGCGCCCGGGAGATAAAGACCCTGCGCGGGCGTGCGGCCCCCGAGCGCCTGCGTTTCGTGGATATCCGTGACGAAGGTTTCGAGCCCGAATCCATGGCACTCACCTTTGCCCAGATGGAGTCATTGCTGCACGCCAGGTTTGCCGATGGAACCTGGGTCACCGGTCTGGACGCAACGCTGTGGAGCTGGCGCGCCGCTGGCCTCGGCGTTTGGGCTGCCCCTTTGTCATGGCGCTGGGCCAGGCCGCTGCTCAACCTTGGCTACCGGCTTTTCTGCCGCTGGCGGCCACACCTGGCCTGGCTGCCTCACCCCGATGGTGCCGCCCGCTGTAAAGGGCAGAGCTGTGCGCTTCCCGAGGCGGGGAATGCACCGCATAAGCAGCCACCGTCTGAAGAGCGTTAGGCCGCGAAGCGGGTCGAACTGAATGATCCAGAGGCATCTTCCATCGCGAGCGCTTAGCATTGAATCGATGCCGAACGATCGGTTGATCCAATCAATCCTTTAACCCGTAATCCCAACCTGGCCTGCAGGGTCGGGCTTTCGCAGGTGCAATGCCTGGATCTGTCTTAGCCGCTAGATTGTTCTGAACGCATCTGTCATCAATTCTGCGAATGCATCTCTGGCGCGATGGAAGCCAACATTCCTGTTCCAGACGAAGTAATTCTGTATCGGCGCAAGCGACTCGAAGGTATAGCCTTTTATATTGCCAATCTTCTGATATTGCTCGAACACCCCTGTCGGGACCAAGGAGACGCCCGCGCCGGCACTCACGCAGCCAAGAATGGTTCCATAACTCGCGATGCTTGTGATGGGTGTCGATACCTTGGCAGCCTTCAACCAATTCTCGAGTGCCTGGCGATAAGGGCAGCCTTCAGGCCACATGAAGATATTGAGGTTATTGAGAACCTGTGGCGAGGTGATCTCGCCTAGGGACGTTGACGCGATCAATACCAGTGGTTCTTTATATATTTCCTGTTTGCCGATATCCGGATGGTCGCTGTTTACCGCGATTATCGCACCGTCCAGCTTGTGGCCGACAACGTCAGTGACCAAGTTTGACCAAGTATCGGTGCCGAATTGCATTTGCACCTTTGGATAATGCGCGTGGTAGCGGGACAGTAGGGCAGGTAGCCGGCCCGTCGCCGCCGACTCGATAGCACTTATTTTCAGCACGCCTGCTGGAGGTGCCTCGGGGTCAAGCGCTCTTCGCGCCTCCTGGCAAACAGCTAGGATCTTGTTTACATAACCGAGAAACAACTCGCCCGATGGGCTGATGATGAGGCCGCGGCCTTTGCGTATGAACAGGTCTACACCTAACTCCTGTTCCAGTAATTTGATCCTGTTCGTGATGTTGGACGGTACGCAGTGCAACACCCGGGAAGCTTTAACGATACTGCCCTGTTCGACGATCACTTTAAACATCTTCAGTTGCGACAGTTCCATTGCTTTACCAATCATTCATTTAAAGTGAATAGGTGTTTGATTATAAGTTGCTTGATAGTGATTCACAACTAACCTACCTTGGCGCCTGAACTTATTCTGACGTGCTCGTGTTGCACATGCCCGTAAAGGGAAGTGTGAACGATGAATGCTCATGCCGTTGAATGGAAGACGTGTGCTAGGGCCACTGATGCCGATATATGCGTCAGTGGGTTTAGGTTCGCCAAAAGACTTCCTTTGGAACCTTCCACGCAATCAGATGGCGGATCAGAGGATGGATGGCAAAGAGATGCAGTATGAGTTTTGAATATGCCATCGTGACCTTGGGTTTCTTTGCGTTCTGCGGCGGTTTGATCGATGCGGCGGTGGGTGGCGGGGGGCTGGTGCAAGTTCCTGCTCTACTCCATGCCTTACCTCAGCACAGCCTGGCAACCGTCTTTGGCACCAACAAGCTGGCGGTGCTTCTCGGTAATTTCTTTTCCATATCGGGCTATCTGAAGCGAATAACCATCGTGTGGAAGCTCATGCTGCCGACGATGATCTCCGCTTTTTTATTCTCTTTCCTGGGCGCTTTTTCTGTCTCTTTGATTCCCAGGGAAATCATGGAGTATGTGGTCTTCGTGATTTTGATCGTGATGGCTGTCTACACGTTCGCGAAGAAGGATCTGGGGAAAGTCCATCGGTCTGCCGAATGCGGGGTAAAGGAGGTTCTGCTCGGTGTGTTCTTTGGCGCATTGCTGGGGTTTTACGATGGTGTATTCGGGCCTGGCAGCGGAAGTCTTCTGTTATTCGTTTTCGTCAGATACTTCGGTTTCGATTTTCTCAACGCATCGGCTTGCGCCAAACTGGTGAACTTGGCGACCTTTAGCGCTGCGCTGTTCTTTTTCATACCCTCGGGCAACGTGTTGTGGCTGATCGGCGGCGTGGTGGGTTTATGTAACATCGCAGGAGCCTTTACCGGAGTGTTCCTGGCACTTCGTTATGGAAGTGGTTTCATTCGTGTCTTCTTCCTGATCCTGTTGGTATTCCTTATAGGTCGCATGGGGTATTCAATCGTTTATGGTGGCGGCTGATGGTTGCTGCCCACAGTCTCCCGCAACTGCCATCTGAGCAATGGGAACAGAACCTGATGGCGGGGTAGCCGACGGCCCGCTTCCAGGGGTTTCGATAGGGGCCGCTTTGGGCGCCCGTTCTTCCATCCGGTCCGCAGCAGTCGCCTCGCAACAAACCACCGAGGCTTGTTGCGGCGACGCTATCTGGCTGCGCCCTAGACCTTGAACTGATCCATCAGCGCCTGCTGATGGTTGGCCAGCTCATTGAGCGACCGGCTGACCTGGGCGGACTCGTCCGCCTGTTCGGCCAGCGATTCGGTGACGTCGCGAATGCCCGACACGTTGCGGTTGATCTCCTCGGCGACGGCGCTTTGCTCTTCGGCGGCACTGGCGATTTGCAGGTTCATACTGGTGATCACCGAGACCGCGTCGCCTATACGCTTGAGGGCGCTGACGGCGAGGGCGACGTGGCTGACGTTGTCCTGCGCCTGGAGGTGGCCGTCGTGCATGGAATCCACCACGTCGCGGGTGCCTTGCTGCAGGCGTTCGATGACCTGGCGGATTTCCTCGATCGAGACCTGGGTACGGGTAGCCAGGCTTCTGACCTCATCGGCGACGACCGCGAAGCCACGGCCGGCTTCACCGGCACGTGCGGCCTCGATGGCAGCGTTGAGGGCGAGGAGGTTGGTTTGCTCGGCGATGCTGCGAATGGCTTCGAGCACCGAGCCGATCTGCTCGCTGCTGGCCGCCAGGCCTTCGACGTCGCGCATGGCGGTGCCCAGGTCATGGGCCAGCCGCTCGATACGCTGGGTGGTCTGGTCGACTACCTGAAGGCCTTCGCGGGTGGCTTCGTCAGCGCTGCGCGCGGCGGCGGCAGCCTCGGAGGCATTTTGCGCCACGGCCTGGGCAGTCGCGCTCATTTCATTGGAAGCGGTTGCCACCTGTTCGACTTCGCTGAGCTGCGCTTGCATGCCCTGGCTGGTGCGGGTGGCGATACCGGCGGATTGATCGGCGGTCTGGCGGGCGGACTGCACCGAGTCCTTCACCTTGGCCACGATCGGCTGCAGCTTGTCGAGGAAGTGATTGAAGCCATCGGCCAGCCGGCCGAGTTCGTCCTGGCGCGGGTACTGGAGGCGGCGGGTCAGATCACCTTCGCCGCTGGCGATGTCGTCGAGCATATCGGCGACCGACAGGATCGGGCGGGTGACGCGCCGCGCCATGATGTTCATGAGCACGAGGCCCAGCACGATCGCGCCGATGCCCACCAGCCAGGAGATCATGCTGTCCCGGGTGCGCTGCGTCTCGAGGGTATCGGCGAGCGCCAGCGCACGCTTGAGTACCACCGGTTTCGGCGCCTGGATCAGGATGCCCCAGGTCTTGGCGCCGGGAATCGGTTGCACGGGCTGCATGACGCCGATGGACTGCTCGCTCGACACCACGGACGGCTGGCCGGCCTGCAGTGCTTGCCGCAGTGCGCTCGCCTGGGTTTGGTCGGCGTTGTCCATGGGCTTGCCGAGCTGAGCCGCGTCACGGGTGTGCGCCGCCAGCAGCCCGGCGGGGCTGATGATGCTGATGTCGCCCTGGCCGTCATACAGGCTGCGGTTGGCGGATTCGGCCAGTGCCTGCAGCGCGGCCAGGCTGATGTCGATACCGATCACGCCGATCACCTTGCCGCCGTCTTGCAGGGGCAGGGCCACGCTGGTCATCAGCACGGGCTGGCCTTTCACCTGGTCTATATAAGGGTCGAGCAGGCACGCCGCTGCAGTCTTGAGTGGGCAGCTGTACCAGGCGTTGTAGGCTGCGCCGCTTGGGCCGGGTGTCGTGTCGGCCAACTCCTGTTCGGTCATCACTTCGGCTTCGAACGTGCCCGGTTTGCTCTGCGACCAGTAGAGCGCAAAGCGGCCCACCGCGTTGCTACTCGCGCCTTCGTTGTCGATGAAGGCTGCATCCTGGCCATCCAGGCCATTGGGCTCGAACGCGATGTAGATACCAAGCGATTCAGGGCGCGCTTTCAGCGCGTCGGCCAGCACGGCAGTCAGGTCGCTACGCAGCGCCTCTGCGCTCAGCACACCCTTGGCGTGCTGGTTACGCAGCAGGTCGACCTGTTTGGCAAGGCCGATGCCAGACAGGTAAACCTCGAGGAATTCGCTGCGCATGCTTTGCGCCTGTGCCTCGGCAATGGCCTGTAAGCGTAGTTGCGCGGAATCGCCGAGCATTTGAAAACTGGTGCCTTTGACGACATCGCTGCTGCGCGCGGCATAGAACTGGGAGACGAGCACGAGCAGGGACACGACCAGGAACAGACAGAGGCCGGCGAGGGCGGTCAGCTTGAACTGGATGGAGAGCCGATTGAACATGAGAACAGCCATTTGAATAGGGACTGGCAGGTTATCGGCGGCCCTGGCAATTGCTTCAGCCGATCAACGCGCCATCCGTCTTGCTGTTCGCTGGTGCCTGCCGCCTGTCGAAAGCATTGCACTCCGAGGCCGAACAGCGTTTCAGAAGGGTATGCGCAGATGTCCTGCGTCGTTACGGGAGTGTTGTCATGGCAGTCGAACATAACGAACCAGGGTCGGCCTTCGAGTCCTCCAGCGACAAGCAAGTGGATACCGGCGCAGGGCATGGCTCTGGGCTGGAGAAGGCCAAGTCGGAGCCCAAGCAGGGCGCCAACGAGGCCGAAGCCAAGAAGAATCGCGTGGAGTGGAACCCGCCGGCAGGCAATCCGGGCTCGGATCAGGATGCGCTGAAAGAGCGTGATATCGGTTCTGCGAGAACGGATGAGCGCTAAGCGCTTGTTGTTGGCCGGCACGCGCCGGTTTGTTTGCGGTAGTCGCGCGGTGGCGAGACCGGCCACTCGATCATCCAGCCGGGGGGCGGCCAGGGGCATCCAGACCACGTCCAAGATTTCGCGGGCATGGCCCGCTCCCACGGGAGCAGGCCGACGCGTGATGCCGGGCGCGGCCCGACCCATCCGACGGAACCCATCACCCATTTGGGAGTAGGCAGGGGCATCCAGACCACGCCCACGATTTCGCGGGCATGGCGCGCTCTCACGGAATCAGGTCGTGGTGTGATGCCGGGCGTGGGGGATCCGTGTTCCGCGGATGAGTGCAACCCATCAAGGGCACGGCGGGGGTTCAGCTACCCGGCCTGAGCCACCCTGCAAGCTGTATCAAACCATCGAATTTCCTCTCCGTTATCAGGCCACCGGCTCTGGCAGCGCGATACCGGCTGGCTGCCTTGTTGAATCTTTGCCGGTGGGCGGCATCTTTCAAAATGTAACGGTCAGCCATGGCCGTCCTGCAGGCGACTGTCGCCGCAGCTGCGCAACTCCAACAGGACGCGAACAATGCCCACAGCCAATACCCCGCCAACTCCTACCCTGAAGCGCGCCATCACGGGGTCGATGCTGACGCTGTTCATCCTCGGTGACGTACTGGGCGCCGGTGTATATGCACTGGCCGGAGTAATCGCCGGGGAAGTAGGCGGGGCTGTGTGGGTAGCCTTGCTGGTCGCGCTGGGGTTTGCCTTGCTTACGGCGGGCTCTTACGCCGAGCTGGTCACCAAGTATCCCCATGCAGGGGCATCGGCGGTGTTCGCGGCCAGGGCATACAAGTCGCCGCTGGTGTCGTTTCTGGTGGGCTTCTGCATGCTGGCGGCGGCGGTGACCAGCGCTGCCGGGTTGTCCCTGGCGTTCGCCGGGGATTACCTGGCGGCCTTCGTCGATATTCCCGCCCATGTGGCGGCGCTGATTTTCCTGGTGGTGATCGGCCTGCTCAATGCGCGGGGCATCAGGGAGTCGCTGTCGGCCAACCTGGTGATGACGACCATCGAACTGTCCGGCCTGCTGCTGGTGATATTCGCCGCCGCCTGGTTCTTCCGCACAGGTGAGGGGGATTTCAGCCGGGTGGTGGAATTCAAGGCCGGGGTCAATCCGGCCTTTGCAGTGCTGGGCGCGGCGCTGCTGGCGTTCTATTCCTTCGTGGGCTTCGAGACCTCGGCCAACCTCGCCGAGGAGATTCGTGACGTGCGCAAGACCTACCCGCGAGCACTGTTCGGTGCGCTGATCATCGCCGGGGCGATCTACATGGCGGTAGCCGTTGGCGCTGCAGTGGTGATGCCCGTCGAGCAGTTGGCCAACTCCACGGCGCCGCTGCTGGAGGTGGTAAAAGCCTCGGGCCTGGGCATCCCGCCGCAGCTGTTCGCCTTTATCGCGCTGATCGCCGTGGCTAACGGCGCCTTGCTGACCATGATCATGGCCAGCCGCCTGGCCTACGGCATGGCCCACCAGGGGCTGCTGCCGAGCGTGCTGGGCGGCGTGCTGCCCGAGCGGCGCACGCCCGCGGCGGCCATCGTGGCGACCACAGCGGTGGCCATCGTGCTGACGCTGACCGGTTCGCTGGCAACCCTGGCACAAACCGTGGTGCTGCTGTTGCTGTTCGTGTTCATCAGCACCAACCTGGCGGTGCTGGTGCTGCGCCGGGACAAGGTGGCAGAAGATCACTTCCGGGTGCCGACCTGGGTGCCGGTGCTCGGTGTCGCCTCGTGCCTGCTGCTGATGACCCAGCAGGACGCGCAAACCTGGCTGCGTGCCGGCGCGCTGTTGCTGGTGGGTGTGATGCTGTACGTCGTCAACCGTGCCGGCGGGGTGAAACCGCTCAAGGCCGAGGACTACAAGGTGATGGACAGTTGAGTGAATGGCGGCACAGGGTTGAAACGCAGTTGCTTGCAGCGACAAGCTCACAGTGCCATTAGCACGCCTGTGCTAATGACCGGCCCCTCGAGCAGGACTATGGTTCATGGGTATCTCCAACGTTTTCAAGCCCTTGCGCATGGCAGCAAGGCAACCGTTGGTTGTGGAGCACCACTACAATCCCAAGGAAGCACACCATGAAACTGCGTTCCCCGGTCACCCCTTTCGCGCTGCTCGGCGTCCTGTTCGTCAGCCTGGCGGGTTGCAGCAACATCAAACCATCCGAAGACAAGCTCAAGTCGCTGGCCGAGATCAATCTGGGCGAGTCGGTCAGCAGCATCGGCAATGTGCGCAACGACTCCATGCAAACCTACTTCGTGGCGCGCACCAGCTCCGGTGACTACAACTGCACGGTGCCCAGCGGCGCCAGTGGCGGCGCGGCGACTATCGCCAGCTTCGGCATGATGCAGCCCCACGCGGTATGCCAGCGCAAGGGCACCGGCAGCGGCACGCCAGCGCCGTTCGGCCAGTAGCCCCACGGGCCCATTGCCCGAAAACCGAGCCCCAGCAAAAAGCCCGACCAGGGATGGTCGGGCTTTTTCATGTCTGTCGCCTGGCGGCAGCAGACGGTGCGTACCTGTCAGGGCTGGGCAAGCGCGTGCGGCGGGTTATTCGAGTTCGTGGAGGAGGGTGACGCCGGAGTACAGGCCGATAACGAACAGCGCCAGGAATACCACTGCCGAGCCGATCAGGAATGTAGTCATGTTGCGGACCTTTTCTTCTTTGGGCGCCGTGTTGCCGGCGCGATAGAAGGATAGAAGCGTCGCGGTGCCGATCCGTTCAGGTGATTTTTTCGCGGCAGGGCACGCGGTCGGGGCGTGCCGTCGTCAGCGCAGCCGCTCATGACTCAGTGCCGGCGACCAGGTGCGCTGCTTGCAGCGCGGGCAACTGGCCTGCTGCCCGCTGCTCATCGGTTGCGTGTGGCCGCAGCGCACGCAGGCATAGGTGCCGGCCTCGGGCACCTGCTGGTATTCGCTGCGGTGTTCGCCGGGCAGCACGGACAGGCCGGGTTTCACGTCGGGTGCGGCGAAGAAGTAAAGGCTCATGTCGCCATCGGTTTCCAGGATGCCGAGGCGCACCTGGCCCAGATGCTCGACGCCTTGCTGACGCAGCTCCATGAAGAATTCGTCAGACGAGATGTTCAGGTGGTCCAGGCTGTTCAACTCGTAGAGTCCGTCCTTGATGATGGTCACCGGCTTGCCTTCCATCCAGTCGGAAAAGCGCTCGCTGTGGCGCATGGTCATGACCGTGGCGCGGTACAGCACCAGCAGGGTGACGAATACCATGGCTACCGGCAGCAGCGGCACGTCGTCATAGAACGACACGTCACCGGCAGCCGAGCCCAGGGTGAGGATCACCACCAGCTCGAACAGCGACAACTGGCGAATACCGCGCCTGCCGCTGACCTTGAGGAACACGAACACCACCACGAAGGCGAACAGCGCACGAAACGCCACTTCGCCCAGAAACAGCAAGGGCACATCACCCAGCAGCATGCGCTGCCAATCGAACGCGCTCATCGTTCACTCCATAAGCCTGCCTCTCTCGCTTCAGACCACCAGGTCGGCGATTGGGTCGAACTCGATCACGTCTCCTCCCCATACGGGCGCCAACCCTTTCTGGATCAGGGCGTTGCAAATTGTTTGAACCAAGGTACGCGGCCTGCATCAATGTGATATCAATGTGCCATCTAGTGATTCTGTTGACGCACGGCGGTGCTTGCGCCCATGCGGCGACAGGCTGGCCGAACGATCCTGCGCAACGGCAATGATCGAGCACCGGGCACCCACTGATCACCCATTCGAATACTTGGAGCGACCTATGAATATGTGGTTTGGCAATATAAGCGTCACCCTAAAACTGGCCCTGGGCTTCGGCTTTGTGCTGCTCCTGACCCTGGCTTTGGCCTTCGTTGGCTGGAACAGCGTGGGCAGTTTGGTGCTGCGCAGCGAGCGCATGGCGGATGTAAACGGGCTCACTCAGACCCTGACCGACCTGCGCGTCGCGCGCCTGCAATACCTGCTCGCCAACGGTGGTGAAGAACAAGCCAAAGAGGTACAGCGGCAAATCCAGGCGTTCACCCAACACCAGCAAGACATGTTGCCGCGCTTTCGCAACGCCGAGAACCAGCGCCTGCTCAATCAGCAGATCGAGTTGATCGAGCAGTACCAGCAGGCCTTCGACAAAACCAACGCCGCCTACCTGACAATTCGCCAGACGCGCACGGCGATGGTCGAGCTGGCCGAACGCGCCAGTGAAATGATCGACCGTGTCCACGAGGAGGTGGGCCGCTCTGCCGCTGGCAGCGAAATCGGCTTTGCGCGTTATAAGGCCATTACGCGGACCCAGGATGACGTAGAGACACTGCGCTTCCGCGAGCTCAGCTATATCGCCGAGGCCAGCAAGGACACCGAGCAGGCGCTGAACCAGCAGATCGAGCGTGTCGGCGAGGGCCTCGATGAGTTGACGAGCGTGTTCACCGGCGAATACCGCGACCTGATCCTGCAACTGCGGAACACGATCAACGACTACCGCAGCCTGTTGAGTGCCTATCGTACGGCTACCGAGCAGCGCTTAGAGCTGCGTGATGCCATGACCGAACAGGCGCAGAAGATCGTCAAGGTCAGTGATGGACTACTGGCCATGCAGGCCGCCCTGCGTGATCGCGATATCACCCTCGCCAACCAGATGATGATCGGCGCCGCACTGCTGGCGCTGCTGGTGGGTATCCTCTCGGCCTGGCTGATCACCCGGCAGATCACCAGGCCGCTGCAGGAGACCCTGGAGGCGGTCGATCGCATCGCCGGTGGCGACCTCACCCACACCTTGCAGGTCAACCGCCGCGACGAGCTGGGCGTGCTGCAGCAGGGCATCCAGCGCATGGGCAGCACCCTGCGCGACTTGATCGGCGGCATTCGCGATGGCGTTACCCAGATCGCCAGCGCAGCCGAGCAATTGTCCGCCGTGACCGAGCAGACCAGTGCCGGGGTGAACAGCCAGAAGGTGGAAACCGACCAGGTGGCCACCGCCATGCAGGAAATGTCCGTCACCGTGCAGGAGGTGGCGCGCAGCGCTGCCGAGGCCTCCCAGGCCGCCGTCGATGCCGATCGTGAGGCCGGCCAGGGTGATCGCGTGGTCGGCGAGACCATCGCGCAGATCGAGCGGCTGGCTACCGAGGTGAGCCGCTCCAGCGAGGCCATGGGCGAGCTGCAGAGCGAAAGCAACAAGATCGGCGGGGTGATGGACGTGATCAAGGCGGTGGCCGAGCAGACCAATCTGCTGGCCCTCAATGCGGCCATCGAGGCGGCGCGTGCCGGCGAGGCCGGGCGCGGTTTCGCCGTGGTGGCCGACGAGGTTCGTGGCCTGGCGCAGCGCACGCAGAAGTCTACCGAAGAGATCGAGGTGCTGATCGCCGGCCTGCAGCGCGGTACCCAGCAGGTGGCCGTGATCATGCAGGGCAGCCGCGAGCTGACCGACAGCAGTGTGGCGCTGACCCGCCGCGCCGGTGATGCGCTGGGCGCGATCACCAGCCGGGTATCCAGCATCCAGGCGATGAACCAGCAGATCGCCGCCGCTGCCGAGCAGCAGGGCGCGGTGGCCGAGGAGATCAGCCGCAGCGTGGTCAACGTGCGCGACATCTCCGAGCAGACCGCCGAGGCCAGCGAAGAAACCGCCGCCTCGAGCGTCGAGCTGGCGCGCCTGGGCAGTCAGCTGCAGACGATGGTCAGCCACTTCCGGGTGTGAAGGCTGCCAAGGGTCAGGGAGCGGCGGCTGTTCGCCGCTTCGCTTACCACGAGCCGGCTCTATCGGGTAATAAGCATTGCCTATCAAGGCGCTGCCTTTTTCCAATTTAGCGAAGCGGCCAGCCTCTCGTAGTTTGGTGCGAGCGCATGACGCGCGAGTACTCATAAAAACGACGAGGATTCACCGATGAAACCCACCACCGCATGGGCGCCCGCCCTTGGTTTGATGACCGCGGCCTTGTCCGCTTCGCTATTCAGTCTGTCGGCCCAGGCCGCCCCCTTGACCCGCGACAACGGTGCACCGGTAGGCGATAACCAGAATTCGCAGACCGCAGGCGACACCGGCCCGACCCTGCTGCAGGACGTGCAACTGATCCAGAAGCTGCAGCGCTTCGACCGCGAGCGCATCCCCGAGCGCGTGGTGCATGCCCGTGGCACCGGCGCCCATGGCGAGTTCACCGCCACGGCGGACATCTCCGACCTGACCCGCGCCAAGGTCTTCAGCAAGGGCACCACCACCCCGGTGTTCGTGCGTTTCTCCAGCGTGGTGCATGGCAACCATTCGCCGGAAACCCTGCGCGACCCGCGCGGTTTCGCCACCAAGTTCTACACCAGCGAAGGCAACTGGGACCTGGTCGGCAACAACTTCCCGACCTTCTTCATCCGCGATGCCATCAAGTTCCCGGACATGGTGCACGCCTTCAAGCCCGACCCGAACACCAACTACGGCAGCAACCGCACCCAGTTCGACTTCTTCAGCCACGTACCGGAAGCCACCCGCACTCTGACCCTGCTGTATTCCAATGAGGGCACACCGGCCAACTACCGGCAGATGAACGGCAGCAGCGTGCACGCCTACAAGCTGGTCAATGCCAAGAACGAGTACCGCTACGTCAAGTTCCAGTGGCGCAGCCTGCAGGGCGTGAAGAACAACGACCCCAAGCAGACCGAGCAGATCCAGGGCAAGGACTTCAACCACATGAGCCGCGACCTGATCACCACGATCAACGCCGGCGACTATCCCAAGTGGGACCTGTACATCCAGGTGCTCGAACCGGCTGACCTGGCCAGGTACGACTTCGACCCGCTGGATGCCACCAAGATCTGGCCGGACGTGCCCTACCAGAAGATCGGCCAGATGGTGCTCAACAAGAACCCGGACAACGTGTTCCAGGAAACCGAGCAGGTGGCCATGGCGCCGTCCAACCTGGTGCCGGGCATCGAGCCCTCCGAGGATCGCCTGCTGCAGGGCCGGCTGTTCTCCTATGCCGACACGCAGATGTACCGCCTGGGCGCCAACCACGCCTTCCTGCCGATCAACCAGGCCAAGGTGCCGGTCAACAACGGCAACCAGGATGGCGCGGCGAACAGCGGCCACACCACCACCGAAGTGAACTACGAGCCCAGCCGCATCAACCCGCGGCCTGCTACTGAGCACGCCCGCTACAGCAACCTGCCGCTGAGTGGCAGCACCGAGCAGAAAAAGATCCAGCGCGAGCAGAACTTCAAGCAGGCCGGTGAGCTGTACCGTTCCTACGACAAGAAGATGCAGGGCGACCTGATCGCCAGCCTGGGTGGTGCCCTGGCCGAGGCTGAAGACGAGAGCAAGCACATCATGCTGTCGTTCTTCTACAAGGCCGATGCGCAGTACGGCGAAGGCTTGACGAAGGTGGCCGGTGGCGACCTGGTGCGGGTCAAGGCGCTGGCCGCCAAGCTGCAGGACTGAGCCTGACTCTGCATGGCGTGCGGCTCCGAGCGAGCCGCACGCCACCATCAGACGCGGCGCAACGCCGCTCGGGAGGCCCCCATGTTGCGTACCTTCTGTTTCACCCTGGCGCTGAGCGCTACAGCACCGCTGCTGGCCGCCACGCCGGCGGCGGATGTCGGGCGCGTCCAGGCGCAATTGCGCGATTACTACTTCCAGGCCGCCCGCGAGGGCAACGTGGCGATGCTCGATGAATTCATCGCCGCCGGCTACGACCTCGATACGGCGGATGAGAAGGGCTACACCGCGCTGATCCTGGCGGCCTACCACGGCCATCGCGACGCGGTGGAGCGTTTGCTGGGTGCAGGCGCCGATGCCTGCGCGCAGGATCAGCGGGGCAACACCGCGCTGATGGGCGCGATCTTCAAGGGCGAAGTGCGTATCGCCAGGCGCCTGCTCGACGCTGATTGCAGCCCGGACCAGCGTAACGACAGCGGCCAGACGGCGGCCATGTACGCGGCATTGTTCCAGCGCAAGGAGATGCTCGATGACCTGGCCAGGAAGGGCGCCGATCTGAACGCCGAGGACGCTTTCGGCAATTCGGTTGAGGGCCTGGATAACGGCGAAATACGCACCCGCTGGTCGGCCAAGCAGCCCTGAGCGAGGCGCCCTGGCCATCTTCTGGCCAGTACCCATTCGTCAGAAACGCGCGCCAAAGCGGCTGTGCAGCATTCAAAAGGCTACAAAGCGAGAACCTGTATCACCTGCAGGTAGCTCCGAGAAGAAAGGTTCTGCATTAGCCTGACTGCCGCCATCAGCTAAGGACGCCGCCCGATGCCCGACTTTGCCAAAGCCGACCCCCAGTTGGTGCCACGCCTGCTCGACGACATGCAGCGCCAAGGCTACGCCGTTATCGAAGGGTTTCTCACCGACGAGCAACTGCAGGCCGCCCGTGACCACGTCAATCACGAAGTCGAGCGCCACGAGCACGAGTACTTCGCCCTGCAGGGGCAGGCTGCGGTGAAGGGCAGCATCTTCGAGCAGATGAGCGTCTCGCCTCAGGTCAAGGATCTGTTCCGTCAGCTGTACGAGGGGGGCGTCGGCCAGCCGCCGCGCTCGCCGGATATCTTTCCCGCGCTGCGTTGCCTGCAGGGGCTTACCGGCAAGCGCGAGTCGTACTACTTCCATTACGACGCGGCGGCCCTGACGGCACTGATTCCGCTGGTCACGCCGAGCGAGGGGCGCTACTGCGGCGACTTCATCTTCTTCCCCAACCTGCGCAACATTCGCACCAACCTGTATTTCAACATTGTCGAAAAGGCGCTGATGCAGAACACCCTGACCCAGAAGCTGATCACCTTCGCGGTCAAGCGCGGCTGGCTGAAACCGGTCACCATCAAGATCGTGCCCGGCAACGCCTATTTCTTCTGGGGCTACCGCTCGCTGCACGCCAACGAGCCCTGCGACCCCAAGGCGCTGCGCTCCACCGTGCTGCTGCACTATGGCGAACCCCACAGCCGCGACAACCTGGCCTCGCGCCTGTTTCTGGGCTGGAATTTCCGCCGTGCGCGGATCAGCAACGAGCGCACCACGCGCAAGGACGTGGGGTAGGTGTACGCAATCATGCCGACGGCCACCGGTCAGTGCGCTGCGAGGCGGAGCATCGCCCTCCAGAACCAGAGTCCGGCCAGGCTCAGCGATGCGCCCAGCACGCATACCCCATTCCAGCCAAATGCTGCATAGGCCGATGTGCTGCTGATCGCACCCAGGCCGCTGCCCACGGCGTAGAAGAGCATGTAACCGCTGACCAGCCGCGAGTGTGCTGCCGGCTGGGTGGCGAAGATCAGGCTCTGGTTGGTGACGTGAATGGCCTGGCCGGCCATATCCAGCAGCAGGATGCCCAGCAACAGGGCGCCAAGCGATACCGGGGCCAACCACAACGGCAGCCAGGAGGCCAGCAACAGCAGCAGGGCATAGCCAGTGGTACGTTGGCCCAGGCCTTTGTCTGCCCAGTGCCCGGCCCGGGCCGCCGCCAGAGCACCAACCAGGCCGACAAGCCCTAGTGCACCGATGGCCGTTTGCGAGAGATTGTGCGGCGGTGCGCTCAAGAGCAACACGATGGCCGTCCAGAACACGTTGAACACGGCGAACATCAGCAGTGCCAGCATGCCGCGTACTTGCAGCGTGCGTTGACGGGCAACGAGGGTCAGTAACGATAGAAGCAGCTGGCCATAGCGAGGCGCTTCAGAGGAAAGCGGCTGAGCCGGCAGGTACCGCCAGAGAACCAGTGCCAGGCTCCCCATCACCGCTGCCGACGTTAGGTAGACGCTGCGCCAGCCTGCCAGGTCAGCCACCGCGCCGGCCATTACCCGAGCGAGTAGCAGGCCGACAAGCACGCCACCCTGTGTAGTGCCGACCACCCGGCCGCGCTCGCTATCGCTGGCGGCCGCTGCCGCATAGGCGATCAGCCCCTGCGTCATGGCCGTACCGACCAGTCCTACTGCGAGCATGCCGGCTAGCAGCAGGGCAGGTGTTGGCGCCGCTGCGACGCATAGAAGCGCTGCAATGAGCGCAGCCAACTGCACCATCATCAAGCGATGCCTTTCCACGCGATCGCCGAGTGGCACCAGTAGCAGCAGAGCGAGTGCACAGCCGATCTGCGTGGCGGTTATGACGCCACCCACGGCAGCCTGGCTGATCGCGAACTCGCGGGCCACTGCATCGAGCAGCGGCTGTGCGTAGTAGACGTTGGCCACGCTGAGCCCGGCAGCGCAGGCAAGCAGCATTACCAAGGCACTCGGCAGGCTCGTGGCAGCTGCTGCGGCAGGCGCGGCGGTAGGCAGGGGCATATGAGTATTCCTTTCTGGTTTTATTTTGAAACCAGAAAGGCTAGTGTTCTAGGTTTTAATTTGCAACTAGATACCCGTTGCCGACTGGTTGATGGCGTTCACCCGTAGCGTTTTTAACCGCAAATGGACCGCAGGGCATGAGCGCGCTTCAATCAGCAGCAAAGACGTTTTAAAGTGCAACCAGACGACTGCCGGATCTCCTGCCAGCGAGTTTTGAAGGACGCATTCACATGGCCAGACGCAAACGCCACGATGATTCTCCGTGCCCGGTGGCGCGTGCGGTCGACCTGGTGGGCGACCGCTGGTGCCTGCTGATCATCCGCGATGCCTTCGATGGCGTGCGACGCTTTGGCGCTTTCCAGGCCAGCCTGGGCATCGCTCGCAACATCCTTGCCGATCGTCTGCGGGCGCTGGAGCAGGCCGGTATCCTCCAGGCTGTACCGGCCTCGGACGGCTCTGCGTACCAGGACTACGTGCTGACCGCTCGGGGCGAGTCGCTATTTCCGCTGCTGGTGGCCATGCGGCAGTGGGGTGAGGAACAACTGTTCGCTGGGAACGAGGCTCACTCGACGCTGGTCGAGCGCAGCTCGGGCAAGCCCATTGCCAGGATGTTGCCGACCCGGGGGGATGGCCAGCCACTGGCTGCCGCGGATAGCTGTGTGATCAAGTTGCCCGCAACCACTGCGTCGCCAGCCAAATCGTGAGCCGGACTGGCGAGGTGATCGACTATTCGCGTCACACGGCCTCGCCGTGCTCTGTCATCATTCGCCGTCTGCTTCCGCACCCAGGAACCCTGCATGTCGGCGCTTAACCCCGGTCTGATCGTCATCCATGGCAACCGCCTCGAGGAGCTGCGTGCCCTGGCGGTGGAGTGGATGCGTCGGTACCCGCTGCGCCCGCTGGAGAACGAAGTACTGCTGGTGCAGAGCAACGGCATCGCCCAGTGGCTCAAGCTGGCGCTGGCCGAGCAGGAAGGCTGCGGCATCGCCGCGGCCACCGACGTCAGCCTGCCGGCGCGCTTTCTCTGGCAGGCCTACCGCACGGTGTTGGGCAGCGAGGCGATTCCCCAGCAGTCGCCGCTGGACAAGGCGCCGCTGACCTGGCGGCTGATGCGCCTGCTGCCCAGCCTGCTCGACGCGCCCTGTTTCGCGCCGCTGCGGCGCTTTCTGGCGGACGACGCCGACCTGCGCAAGCGCCACCAGTTGGCCGAGCGCCTGGCCGATCTGTTCGACCAGTACCAGGTGTACCGCGCCGACTGGCTGGCGGACTGGGCCGAGGGTCACGATCAACTGCGCAACGCCCGTGGCGGCGTGAAGCCGCTCGATGAAAGCGCGCTGTGGCAGCCGCTGCTATGGCGCACGCTGCTGGCCGATGTCGGCGAGGAGCATCTGTCCCAGAGCCGTGCCGGGGTGCACCCGCGCTTCGTCGCCAGGCTGGCCGAGCTGCAAGCGCCGCCTCGCGGCTTGCCGCGGCGGGTCACGGTGTTCGGCATTTCCTCGCTGCCGGCGCAGATGCTCGAGGCCCTGGCGGCCATGGCGCGCTTCACCCAGGTGATGCTCTACGTGCACAACCCGTCGCAGCACCACTGGGGCGATATCGTCGAAGACAAGGACCTGCTGCGCCACGAGTACCGCCGGCAGAAGCGCAAGGCCGGCAGCCAGGCGGGGCAGGTCGGCCAGCTGGGCTTGTTCGACGTCGAGGAGCTGCACCAGCATGGCCAGCCGCTGCTGGCTTCCTGGGGCAAGCAGGGCCGTGACTACATCAACCTGCTCGACCAGTACGATGAACCGCAGCGCTACCGCGAGCAGTTCGAGCGTATCGACCTGTTCAGCGCGATGGACGAGGGCGCGCTGCTGGGCCAGTTACACAACGACATCCTCGACCTGCGCCCTGTTGAAGAAAGCCGCACGCACTGGCCCGCCGTCGACCCGGCCAAGGATCACTCGCTGCGTTTTCATGTCGCCCACAGCGCCCAGCGTGAGGTGGAGGTGCTGCACGACCAGCTGCTGGCGGCGTTCAGCGCAGACCCGACCCTGCGCCCGCGTGATGTCATCGTCATGGTGCCGGACGTGAACACCTACGCGGCGCATATACGCGCGGTGTTCGGCCAGTTCGCCAGCGACGATCCGCGCTTCATTCCCTTCACCCTGGCGGACCAGGGCCTGCGCGGCAAGGAGCCCCTGGTGATCGCCCTGGAGCACCTGCTGCGCCTGCCCGACAGCCGCTTCAGCGTCAGCGAGATTCTCGATCTGCTCGACGTGGCCGCGGTGCGCGCGCGCTTCGCCATCGCCGATGAGCAGTTGCCGTTGCTGCGCCGCTGGCTGGAAGGCGCTGGCGTGCGCTGGGGGCTGGATGCCGAGCAACGCGAAGGCCTCGGCCTGGGCGCCGGGCTGGAACAGAACAGCTGGCGCTTCGGCCTGCGCCGCATGCTGCTCGGCTACGCCGTGGGCGGTGCCGGGGCGCGGGCGGGCATCGAGCCCTTCGACGAGATCGGCGGGCTGGATGCCGCACTGATCGGCCCGCTGAGGCGCTTGCTGGATGCGCTGGAAGTCCACTGCGAGAGCCTCGCCGAAACCCTGCTGCCGGTGGCCTGGGGCGAGCGCCTGCGGGCGCTGCTGGAGGACTTCTTCCTGCCCCAGGACGAGCGCGACGAGGTGCTGCGCAACCAGGCCCAGGATGCCCTGGAGGGTTGGCTGGAACTCTGTGAGGCGGCCAACCTGGAAGAGGCCCTGCCGCTGGCGGTGGTGCGCGAAGCCTGGCTGGGCGGGCTGGATCAGGGCGGCCTCAGCCAGCGTTTCCTGGCCGGCGCGGTGAACGTCTGCACGCTGATGCCGATGCGCGCCATTCCGTTCCGCCACCTTTGCCTGCTGGGCATGAACGATGGCGACTACCCGCGCAGCCAGGCACCGCTGGACTTCGACCTGATGGGCGGCGACTACCGCCCCGGCGACCGCTCGCGGCGCGAGGACGACCGCTATCTGCTGCTCGAAGCGCTGCTGGCGGTGCGCGAGCGTCTGACCATCAGCTGGGTAGGGCGCAGCATTCGCGACAACACCGAGCGGCCGCCGTCGGTGCTGGTCGGTCAACTGCGCGATCACCTGGCCAGCGCCTGGCGCCTGGCCGGTGGCGGCGACCTGCTCCATGCCCTGACCACCGAACACCCGCTGCAGCCCTTCAGCCGCCGTTATTTCTCGGCCGAAGGGCCACTGTTCAGCTACGTGCATGAATGGGCCGCCTCCCACCGTGCGCCGCTGGCACAGGCCGGCGAGCAGCCGCTGGGCGCCTACGTCGCGGATAACGCGCTGAGCCTGGAAACCCTGCAACGTTTTCTGCGCGACCCGGTGAAACACTTCTTCACCGGACGCCTCAAGGTGCACCTGGACGAGGCCGAGCAGGCCGAGCTGGATGCCGAGCCTTTTGCCCTGGATGGTTTGCAGCGCCACCAGATTCAACAAGCGTTGCTGCAGGCCGCCGCCCTGGCCCTGCAGGAGAACCAGGATGTCGATGTGGCACTGCAGCGCGCGGCGCGGCGCATCCAGCGCAGTGGCCGGCTACCGGTGGCGGGGTTCGGTGAGCGCCTGCGCGCCCAGCTGCTGGAACCCTTGCCAGCGCAACTGCAGGGCTATGCCGCGCTGTTGGCGCGCTGGCCCGAGCGGTTGCCGTCGCCGATCCGCCTGAGCTTCGCCCATGCCGATCTGGCGCTGGAGGACTGGCTCGGCGATCTGCACGCGGCTGGCGACGCCCTGGCGCGGCTGGAGCTGCAGCCCGGTGGGCTGAAGCGCAAGGATCGCAGCTACAAGTGGCACCGCCTGCTCAGGCCCTGGGTCAGCCATGTGGCGGCTGCCGCCTGCGGCCATCCGCTGACCACGCTGCTGGTCGCCGAAGACGTGCGCCTGGCCTTCGCACCGTTGCGCCAGGCCGACGGTCAACACCTGCTGCGCCAGTGGCTGGAGGCCTATGTCGCCGGCATGCAGGCGCCGCTGCCGGTGGCGATCAGAACGGTCGCGGCCTGGTTCGCCCAGCTCGACAAGAGCGAGGATGAAGAGCGCGCCGCGGACGCTGCCCGCAAGGTCTACCAAGGCGATGGCCACAGCACCACGGGTGAAGTGCAGCAAAGCGCCAGCCTGGCCCGCCAGTACCCGGATTTCGACGCCTTGCTGCGCGACGGCCAGTTCGCCCACTGGGGCGCCGTGCTCTACCAGTCGCTGCTCGACGCCGAAATCAGCGAACTCCAGGATGATCAGCCATGAGCCAGCCAGCACGCCCCTTGGCGCTCAGTTTTCCGCTGCACGGCAGCCGCCTGATCGAGGCCAGCGCCGGTACCGGCAAGACCTACACCATCTCGGCGCTGTACCTGCGCCTGATCCTGCGTCACGGCGGCGAAGCGGCCTTCCGCGAGCCGCTGCTGCCGCCGCAGATCCTGGTGGTGACCTTTACCGATGCCGCCACCCGCGAGCTGCGCGATCGCATTCGCGCGCGCCTGGTGGAGGCCGCCACGGTATTTCGCGGGGATGCCGAAGGTGATGCCTTGCTGGCCACCCTCAAGGCCGACTTCGCCTCCGCCGAATGGCCCGAGTGCGCCCGGCGCCTGGAGCTGGCCGCACAGTGGATGGACGAGGCGGCGGTGTCGACCATCCACGGCTGGTGCCAGCGCATGCTGCGCGAGCATGCCTTCGACAGCGGCAGCCTGTTCAGCCAGACCCTGGAAACCGACCACAGCGAACTGCTCGCCGAAGTGGTGCGTGACTACTGGCGTCAGCACTGCTATCCGCTGCAGGGCCTGGCCCTCGGCTGGGTGGCGGAGAACTGGGGCGAGCCGGACGTGCTCGGCCAGCGCATCCGCCCGCTGCTCGGCGAAAACGCTGACGGCGCCGCCCTGGCCCTGGGTGATCTGCTGGACGCCACCCTGCAGGACCGCCAGCGTGCGCTGAATGCCCTCAAGCAGCCCTGGGCCGCCTGGGCCGACGCCCTGCAGGGCCTGCTCGACGGGGCCGCGGCCGAGAAACAGGTCGATGCCCGCAAACTGCAGGCGCGCTACTACAAACCCTGGCTCGACAAGCTGCGCGCCTGGGTCCAGGGCGATGACGAGGTGCTGGATATCGGCACCGGCTTTACCCGCCTGACCCCGGATGGCCTGGCCGAGGCCTGGAAGGTCGGCGCGCCGCCCGCGCATCCGGCATTGGACGCCATGGCCACGCTCAAGGCCGAGCTCGATGCGCTGCCTGCACCGAACGATGCGGCGCTGCGCCATGCTGCCGCCTGGATTCGCCAGCGCTTCGACCGCGAGAAACGCCAGCGCGCCGAAATGGGCTTCGACGACATGCTCAGCCGCCTGGACGACGCCCTGCAGGGCGACAGCGGCCCGCGTCTGGCCGAGGTGATTCGCCAGCAGTTCCCGGTGGCGCTGATCGACGAATTCCAGGACACCGATCCGCTGCAGTACCGCATTTTCGACACGCTCTACCAGGTCGAGGCGAATCGCGACGACTGCGGCCTGTTCATGATCGGCGATCCCAAGCAGGCCATCTATTCGTTCCGCGGCGCGGACATCCACACCTACCTGCGCGCCCGCCGGGCCACCGCCGGGCGGCACTACAACCTGGACACCAACTTCCGCTCCAGCGAGCCGATGGTGGCGGCGGTCAACGGTTTGTTCGGGATGGCCGAGGCCCGGGAAGACGGGCAGGGCGCCTTTCTGCTGCGCGACGACCTGCCGTTCATCGCGGTCGGTGCCCAGGGCCGCAAGGAGGTCTGGACGGTCGAGGGCCAGGTGCAGCCGGCGCTCAATCTCTGGCACCTGGCCAGCGAGGAGGCGATTGCCAAGGGCCGATATCTGGACGCCCTGGCAGCCAGCGCGGCGGGCGAGATCGTTCGCTTGCTGGTGCTTGGCCAGCAGCAGCGCGCCGGCTTTCTCCAGGGCGATACGCTGACCGCCCTGCGGCCCAGCGATATCGCCGTGCTGGTGCGCGATTTCAAGGAAGCCCAGGCGATTCGTGGCGAGCTGGCGGCCCGCGGCGCGCGTAGCGTATACCTGTCCGACAAGGACTCGGTGTACGACACTGTCGAGGCCCATGACCTGCTGCTCTGGCTACGCGCCTGCGCCGAGCCCGATCAGGATCGACCGCTGCGCGCCGCGCTGGCCAGCTCGACCCTGGGCCTGAGCCTAGCCGAGCTGGAGCAACTGAACCTCGACGAGCGCTTCTGGGAGGCGCGGGTCATGCAGTTCCGTGGCTACCGCCAGCGCTGGCAGCGCCAGGGCGTGCTGCCGATGCTGCGCCAGTTGCTGCAGGATTTCGGCCTGCCGCAACGGCTGATGAGCCGCCCCGATGGTGAGCGACTGCTGACCAATCTGCTGCACCTGGCCGAACTGCTGCAGCTGGCCGCCGCCGAGCTGGATGGCGAGCTGGCGCTGATCCGCCATCTGGGCGAGTGCCTGGCCGGGCGCGGTCAGGCGGCCGAGGAGCAGGTGCTGCGGCTGGAAAGCGACGACGCCCTGGTGCGCGTGGTGACCATCCACAAATCCAAGGGCCTGGAGTACCCGCTGGTGTTCCTGCCCTTCATCTGTTCATTCCGTCCGCTGGACGACAAGAAGCCGGTGCAGGTGCACGACGGCGAACGCCGCCGCCTGCTGCTCGAGCCCGATGAAGAGAGCCTGGCAAAGGCCGAACGCGAGCGCCTGGGCGAAGACCTGCGCCTGCTCTACGTGGCGCTGACCCGAGCGCGACACGCCTGCTGGCTGGGGGTGGCGGACCTGAAGATCGGCACCGCCAAGACCTCGCGCCTGCACCAGAGCGCCCTGGGTTACCTGCTCGGCGCGGGTCAGCCCCTGGCGCAGAGCGTGCAGCTGGTCGACTGGCTGAGCCCGCTGGCCGATCCACCGCGCTGCGTGGCCTTGCCTGCGCCAGAAGCCGGCGACCAGACGTACCGCGCCCAGGATGCCGATGCCTTCGAGCCCCATTGGCGTACACCACTGCGCCGCGCCGCCGAACATTGGTGGATCGCCTCCTACAGCGCCTTGCGCATGGAGGAGGGCGAGGCCCGCATGATCGACCGCCACGAGGATGTCTCGCCGGACAGCTCGGCCGTGCAGATCGCCAGCGACGATGAGGATCCGGCCCTGGCGCTGGAGCAGATACCGGTTTCGGCCCAGGGCCTGCACCGCTTTCCGCGCGGGCCGAACCCCGGCACCTTCCTCCACGGCCTGCTGGAAATCGCTGCGGCCGAAGGCTTCGCGGCCATGGCAGCGGCACCGGAGGTGCTGCGTGAGCACCTGGCGCGGCGTTGCCAGCGGCGCGGCCTGCAAATCTGGATCGAGCCGCTATGGCTGTGGTTGCAGGGCCTGCTGGTGCAGCCCATGGCGCTTGGCAATGGCCAATCGGTGAGCCTGGCGAGCATTGGCGAATACCAGGCGGAGCTGGAGTTCTGGTTCGAGGCCACGCGCGTCGACGTGCTGCGCCTGGATGCCCTGGTGCAGCATTTCGAGATGCCGGGCGTGGCGCGGCCGCAGCTCAGCCCGGACACTCTCAACGGCATGTTCAAGGGTTTTATCGACCTGGTGTTCGAGCACGAGGGCCGCTACTACGTGGTCGACTACAAATCCAACTGGCTGGGCGCCGACGAGCAGGCGTACACCTTCGAGGCCATGAATGCCGCCGTGGCCAGCCATCGCTACGACCTGCAGTACGTGCTCTACGTGCTGGCCCTGCATCGCCACCTGCGCCTGCGCCTGGTCGATTACGACTACGACACCCATATGGGCGGCGCGCTGTACCTGTTCCTGCGTGCACCCGGCGCTGGCCAGTACCTGGCGCGCCCTGAGCGGGCGCTGATCGAACGACTGGATGCGCTGTTTCTCGGCGAGCCGGTGGAGGAGCTGGCATGACGTCAATGCTGGAAAATCGCGACACCCTGTTCGAGCTGCTGGCGGCCTGGAGCGAACGCGGCTGGCTGCGTGAGCTGGATCGTACCCTGGCGCATTTCTTCGCCGACCTCGACCCCCAGGCATCGCCTCTGCTGCTGCTGGCCACGGCGCTGGCCAGCCATCAGTTGGGCCAGGGCCATGTGTGCCTCGATCTGCAGACCACCCTGGCCGATGCGGATTCGGCGTTGTCGCTGCCGCCGGAGGGCGAGGACGCCGAGGGTGTCAGCCTGCTGCCCTCCGAGGTGCTGAGCGGCCTGAGCGTGGATGCCTGGTTGGCGGCCTGTGCCAGCAGCGCCTTGCTGCATGACGCCGAGGATGAAGTCGCGCCGCTGGTGCTGCGCGGCACCTGCCTGTACCTGCGTCGTTACTGGGATTACGAGCGCAACGTCGCCGAGGATATCGGCGAGCGCCTGCAGGGGGGCGATGCACCGGCCGATCTCGCTCAGCGCCTGGCCGCGCTGTTTCCCGAACCGCTGCAGCTCGCTGGCGTGCGCCTCACCGACTGGCAAAAGCTGGCCTGCGCCCTGGCGGCGCGGGGGCGCTTCACCCTCATCACCGGCGGTCCCGGTACCGGCAAGACCACCACCGTGGTGCGCCTGCTGGCGCTGCTGCAGGCTGCCGCCCTGGATCGCGGTGCGCCGCTGCGCCTGAGCCTGGCCGCGCCTACCGGCAAGGCAGCGGCGCGGCTGACCGAATCCATCGGCGCCCAGGTGGCGACGTTGCCCGTCAGCGAAGCGGTGCGCGGGCAGATTCCCAATACCGTCACCACGCTGCATCGCCTGCTCGGCAGTCGGCCGGACAGCCGGCACTTTCGTCACCATGCGGCCAATCCACTGCCGCTGGATGTGCTGGTGGTCGACGAAGCCTCGATGATCGACCTGGAAATGATGGCCAATCTGCTCGATGCCCTGCCGATGCATGCTCGGCTGATCCTGCTCGGCGACAAGGATCAACTGGCCTCGGTGGAGGCCGGCGCGGTACTGGGGGATCTGTGTCGCGATGCCGAAGCTGGCGGCTACAGCGAGGCCACCTGCAGGTGGCTGGCGCAGCAGACCGGCGAGCGCATTGAGGGGCCTGAATTGCTGCCGGGCGAGCAGGCGCTGTCCCAGCATATCGTCATGCTTCGCCATTCCCGGCGCTTTGCTGGTGGTTCCGGTATCGGCCGGCTGGCCCTGGCGGTAAATCGCGGCGCAGCGATGGAGGCTCGTGAAGTACTGGCCGCCGGTGGCGCGGACCTGCACCAGTTGCGCCTGACGGGCGAGCAGGATCGTGCCTTCGAGCGCCTGCTGCTCGATGGGCTGCCGGGCGGCGAAGGGCGCCCGGTGGGCTATGTCGATTACCTGAACGTGCTGCATGAGCAGCGCCCGGGGTTGCTGGATGATGAGGCGCGCTGGAACACCTGGGCGGCCGCGGTGCTGGCGGCATTCGATCGGTTCCAGTTGTTGTGCGCGGTACGCAAGGGCCCCTGGGGCGTCGATGCGCTCAACGGGCGCATCGCCCATGCACTGCTGCAACGCGGGTTGATCGAACAGGAGCACGGCTGGTACGAAGGCCGCCCGGTGCTGGTCACCCGCAACGATTACGGCCTGGGTTTGATGAATGGCGATATCGGTATCGCCCTGCGCTTGCCCGAGCCAGCGCTGGAGGCCGGCGGGCCAGCGCATTTGGCGCTAAGGGTGGTGTTTGCGCGCAATGACGGCTCGGGTGAGCTGCGCTCGATCCTGCCCAGCCGCCTGGGCGCGGTGGAAACCGTGTTCGCCATGACCGTGCACAAATCCCAGGGGTCGGAGTTCGCCCATTGCGCCCTGGTGCTGCCGGACACCCTCAACCCGGTGCTGACCAAGGAGCTGGTGTACACCGGCATCACCCGCGCTCGCGATTGCTTCAGCCTGATCGAAAGCCGCGCCGGCATCTTCGAGGCGGCCATCGGGCGGCGAGTCGAGCGGCGCAGCGGGTTGTGGGAGCGATTGGTTGGGGATGCATATATCGATTGATGGGTTGGCACCTGCGCGGCCCGACCCATCCTACAGACTGCGGATTCATCAAATGTGGGAGGGCGCCATGCGCCCGATTCGCGGGCATGGCCCGCTCCCACAGAGTATTCGGATGACCTCGGTTCTCAGGGCGGGCTTCAAGCCATCAATAAATCCGCACTCAGATTGGTAGGGTGGGTGCAACCCATCAACCATCTCCCTGGAGTCAGGGCACCTTCACCCCGACCCTGTCGAGCATCTCCACCAGGCGAATCAGCGGCAGGCCGATCAGGCTGTTGACGTCACTGCCTTCGGTGCTGCGAAACAGGCTGATGCCAAGACCCTCGGCCTTGAAGCTGCCAGCGCAATCATAGGGCTCTTCCGCCTCCAGGTAGCGGGTGATCTGCTCGGCATCCAGGGCGCGGAAATGCACCGTATAAGGAACGCAGTCGACCTGGCAGGCGCCGCTTTTGCTGTCGAGCAGCGCCAGGCCGGTGAGAAAGGTCACGCTCTTGCCGCTGGCGGCGCTGAGCTGGGCATGGGCGCGTTCGAAATCGTGGGGCTTGCCGAGCACCTGGCCGTCGAGCACCGCCACCTGGTCCGAGCCGATGATCAGGTGCGCGGCGAACCGCTCGGCCAGTGCCTGGGCCTTTTCCCGGGCCAGGCGGCGCACCAGTTCTTCAGCCGGCTCGCCGGCCTGGCGAGATTCATCTATGCTCGGCGCGGCCCACTCGAAGGGCTGGCGCAGGCGGCTCAACAGCTCGCGGCGGTAGGGGGAACTGGAAGCGAGAACCAGGGGCAGCATGGGCATTGACCTCGTGCGGAACGAGCCGCCGATTCTAGTCGTCGACAAAGGGCCTGGACAGGCGGAATTTCCTTTGACAGCGCCCGGTTGCATCCATAGAATGCGGCGCCTATGTCAAATGGCCCGATTCCACCTCACGTTGATCCACGCAAACTCGCTGACCGCGGCGCCACTCTTCAGGGTGAGTTGCCGTTAGCTGATTTGTCGAGGCTCTGCGACCCTCTCGCCGATAATGGCGGCAACGTGCGCGCGAAGCTGAGCTTCGAGCGTGACGAGCGCCATGCTGTGGTTATCCACAGCCAGCTTGAGGTCGAAGTCAAGATGGTTTGCCAGCGGTGTCTGGATCAGGTCACCTTACCGATCCTCAGCGAGTGTGATTACGCTGTGGTGAAGGAAGGCGCGAATACCCAGTCCGTGCCGCAAGGCTATGAC
>JAAIGF010104253.1_pt1 | contig 35422 bp, 34 predicted proteins | sample 6487441 | NCBI WGS metagenome assembly JAAIGF01 (sample SAMN13974129, study PRJNA590717) | phyllosphere metagenome | biome: pepper field; feature: multiple bacterial spot infested pepper fields; material: pepper leaves; isolation source: leaves from pepper fields | host: Capsicum annuum ...
CATGGACTGGCGTAGCTTCGCCATCAATCACGAGATCAATGCCGTGATGCTGGGCGCGGACTTCGGGGGGCGCATGGAGCGCCTGTTCCAGGAAGACCTGAAGCGATCCAACGAGATCACGCGCGAAGCCTGGGGCGATCGCCCCATGTCGGACAAGGTAAAGGAATTCTTCTCGCGCTTCGCCGAGCGGTGGCTGTAAGCCAGGGCACTCGACGCTGCCGCCCTTGATCGGGCGGCAGCACATGTCATTGACGAATCAGGCGTCGTCGCCGGCCGTGCCGCCGTTCTGGTAGGCATCCAGGCGGTTGTAGAGCGTCTTGAGGCTGACGCCCAGGGCTTCGGCCGTTCGACGCTTGTCGCCGTCGAAATGATCCAGGGTCGCCAGGATGATCTCGCGCTGGGCATCGGCCAGGGGCGTGCCGACCCATACGTTCAGGGCGCCGTCTTCCAGCTTCGGCTTCTGCACGCGCGCCGTGGCCGTGGGGTTGAGGATGTCCACCACCCCTTCTTCGGCCAGGATGAACGCACGCTGCACGGTGTTCTTCAGCTCTCGCACGTTGCCGGGCCAGCCGTACTGTCGCAGCGTATCGAGGCTGCGGCGCGACAGGGTGCGATCGCTTTTGTGCGAGCGGTTGAACTGGTCGAGGAACTGACGCGCCAGCAGTTCGACATCGCCCTCGCGCTCGCGCAGGGGCGGCACGCGGACGGGGAACACCGCCAGGCGATAGAGCAGGTCTTCGCGGAACACGCCTTCCTTCACGGCCTGGTGCGGGTCGCGGTTGGTGGCCGCGATCACGCGCACGTCGACCTTGATCGGGTCGACGCCGCCGACCCGGTGGAACGTACCGGTTTCCAGCACCCGAAGCAGCTTGATCTGCATCTCGGGCGCCATCTCGGTGATTTCGTCCAGGAAGATGGTGCCGCCCGAGGCGTGTTCGAAGTAGCCGACGTGCTGCTGCACGGCGCCCGTGAAGCTGCCTTTTTCGTGGCCGAACAGTTCGGCTTCGATCAGCGCCGCAGGGATCGCCCCGCAGTTGACCGGCACGAACGGTTTGTCCTTGCGCGGGCTCATGTCATGGACGGTGCGCGCCACCAGTTCCTTGCCGGTGCCGCTTTCGCCGACGATGAGAACCGTGGCCATCGTGGCCGCGACGCGTTCGACCTGCTCGTAAAGCTGTCGCATCACGGCAGAGGTGCCGTAGAGCAGACCGAAGGGCTGCGCCGGGGCATTGGTGCCACGGCGGGAGTTCGCCTTTTCTTGCATGGAAGTGGGTGCGGATATGCTCATGTAGTTTTTATCCTACCGCTTTTTCAGAGTGTTCACTGACGAGCATGTAAGCGTGTAGAAGCTGCGTGCAAGGCAGTTTCGTTCTTGTATTTCTTACCTGTTTTTCGCGCAGAAAACCCCTGTAGGCGTGAGTACTTTTCATCCGGGCATGAATTCTGCATGCAGCCGAACCGGTCTGGCGTCGTCATCGTGCTTGTTTTGGACGATGAGGCGATTTCCGGGTCGGCTGACCCGTCCACGTACTGACTTTCCCCCGAAAGGAGAAAACATGACGAATTCCCTGACCGACTCGAGCAGCCGTGACCGCATCACCCAGAATTTCCGCGACCTCGTCAACGATGCGGATGCGCTGCTGAAGTCCACCGCCGCCTACACCGGCGAAGGCTACGAAGCCGCGCGTGCCCGCATGACGGAACGCCTGGATTCGGCCAAGAGCGCGCTCTATGACCTGGAAGGCCGCGCCGTCGACCGCTATCGCGAAGCCTCGGCCTGCACCGAGAACTACGTGCGCGCCAATCCCTGGCAGGCCGTCGGCATCGCCGTGGCCGTGGGCGCCCTGGTCGGTTTCCTGGCCCATCGTCGCTGAGTGGTCGCCGCCGGCAGGCGGCGAATGCAGCTTTCTCAATCACCAGGAGGTTTTCATCATGAGTCGTTCCAGTGTGGCGTCCATCGCGCTTGTTGCCGCCGCCGCCTTTGCCGGCGCGGTCGTGTGGCTGTCGCGCATGGACAAGCGCCGTCGTCCGGTAGAAGAAGTCAATCGCTGGGAAAGCGAGGGCGGCAACGTCCCTGACGTCGCGGTCGAAGGCGGCAAGCAGGGCTCGGGCCGTACCGGCCGTCCCGCCATTTCGCGCCGCTCGGAAGACCAGGCTGGCGCGTCGGCCAAGGCCAACGAACCCTGGCCGTTCCCCCGCAGTTAAGACGTAGGTGTGTCTGCCAGGCGCGTGGACCCAGACCAGACGGTCCGGTCGCGTCCTGGCGATCCCGCGTAGAATCGATTCATCTGCGGCTGGCGCGTGCGCCTGCCGACCGGCGATGTGTCCATCGCTCAATGAAGCCGCGCCACCTGCTGGCACCGGCTTCGCTCTTACCCGTTTTTGTCTGGTGACAACGAATGCCTCATGTCCTGATCGTCGACGACGAACCCAATACGCGCGCCGCCCTGGCGGAGATCGTCGCCGCTGAGGGCTTCACGACGGCGGTGGCGGGCGACCTGCGCGAAGCACGCATACAGATCGTGCGCCAGGCCCCCGATGCGGTACTGACCGACCTGAAGCTTCCCGATGGAAGCGGCATGGATCTGTTCCAGGACCTCGACCCCAAGCTTTCTGTCGAAGTCATCCTGATCACTGGCCACGCCAGCGTCGAAAGCGCCGTGGCGGCGTTGCGCCTGGGCGCTGCCGACTATCTGGTCAAGCCGATCAACATCCAGCGCCTGAAGGCCATTCTCGATCGCATCCCCCGTGCGGGTGAACTGAAGGCCGAGATCGGCTCACTGCGTGACGAACTGCGCCGCTTCGGCCGCTTCGGCCGCATGCTGGGCAACTCGTCGGCCATGCAGCAGCTCTACGATCAGGTCGGCAAGGTGGCGCCCACCGAGGCGACCGTTCTGCTGATCGGTGAAAGCGGCACGGGCAAGGAACTGGCCGCCCAGACCATCCATGAACTGAGCCTGCGCCGCAAGCAGCCGTTCCTGCCGGTCAACTGCGGTGCGATCTCACCCAACCTGATCGAAAGCGAAATGTTCGGCCACGAGCGTGGCAGCTTCACGGGCGCCGATCGCCAGCACAAGGGCTACTTCGAACGCGCCCACGGCGGCACGCTGTTCCTCGACGAAATCACCGAAATGCCCATCGAGCTGCAGGTCAAGCTGCTGCGCGTGCTCGAATCGGGTCTGTTCATGCGCGTGGGTACCAACCGCGAAATCGAGACCGATGTGCGCGTGATCGCGGCCACCAACCGCAATCCGATGGAAGCGGTGGCCGACGGCAAACTGCGCGCCGACCTCTATCACCGCCTGAATGTGTTCCCGCTGGAACTGCCGGCGCTGCGCGAGCGCGGCAAGGACGTCGAGCTGATCGCCGAGGACTTCCTTGAGCAGCTCAACGCCCAGCACCATGGCAAGAAGCGCTTCTCGCCGGAAGTGCTGGCCAGCCTCAACGCGCACCGCTGGCCGGGCAACGTACGCGAACTCAAGAACTACGTTCAGCGTGCCTACATCATGGCCAGCGACGACCTGATCTCGGCATCGGTCGTGCCCCTGCAGATGAGCCCGAACGCCCCCGTGGCGGAAACCGTGGTGACCATCCCCGTGGGCATGTCCCTGGCGGAAGCCGACCGGCACCTGATCTTCGCCACGCTGGAGCAGTGCGGCGGGGTGAAGAAGCGCGCGGCCGAAGTGTTGGGCATCAGCCTGAAGACGCTCTACAACCGGCTCGAGGAATATGCCGCCAGCGGCAAGTCGCCGGAAGCGGCACTCGCCGGGGACGACGTACCGGCGAAGTGAGCACCATGGCAGCACAGGCAGCACCGTGTCCCGTGCCCGGACTCAAGTGGGTGGACGACAGCGGTCCGGGCATTACGCGCAAGCTGCTGCGAGGCAGCTTCCAGTACTTCGACCCATCCGGCAAGCGCATCAAGGACGAAGCGGAAATCCAGCGCATCAATGCGCTGGCCATTCCTCCCGCCTATACCGAGGTGTGGATCTGCGCCGATCCGCGTGGCCACATCCAGGCGACCGGCCGCGATGCGCGTGGCCGCAAGCAATACCGATATCACCCTGACTGGTCAGCCAGCCGCGATGCCGACAAGTACGGCTCGCTAATGGCGTTCGCCGGCGTGCTGCCCCGCATACGCCGACAGGTGGAACGTGACCTGGCCCGTCCGGGGCTGCCGCGCGAAAAGGTGCTGGCTGCCGTGGTCAGCCTGCTCGAAACCACCCTGATCCGCATCGGCAGCAAAAAGTACGCGATCGCCAATCGTTCCTACGGACTGACGACCCTGCGTCGGCGCCATGCCAAGGTGCTGGGGCGAACCGTGCGCTTTCGTTTTCGCGGCAAGAGCGGGATCGAGCACGACGTGCAGATCGCCGACCGGCGCGTCAGCACCATCGTCCGGCGCTGCATGGAAATTCCGGGCCAGACCCTGTTCAGTTATGTCGACGCCTCGGACGGCCAGGCGCATGCGATCGAGTCCAACGACGTCAACGATTACCTGCGCGTGGCGTCGGGTGCCGACGTGACGGCCAAGGATTACCGAACCTGGGCTGGATCGGTGCTGGCTTTCAACGCCCTGCAGGGCCGGGCATGCGACGAGGATTCGGCAGCCAAGCGCATGCTGGTCGACATCACAAAGGAAGTATCGCAACGCCTGGGCAATACGCCTGCTGTCTGCCGCAAGTGCTACATCCACCCAGAAATCTTTGCCTGTTTTTTGGCCAAGACCTTGCCGGCCCGCGCTTCTTACGCAGTCCCGCGCGGTTTGCGGGCGGATGAGCGACGCTTCTTTGCCTTCCTGAGCGCACTTGCAGACGCGGTTTCCTGAGCCCGGTACGCTTCCTGCTGATCGCCTCTCAGCATTGCTCTCGGAGGCTTCCATGTCGATGATCGTTGCCGGGCGTTTCGAAACCTTCGACGCCGCTGAACATGCCTCGCGGCAGCTTGCCGCATGTCGTGTGCGACAGGACGACTGTTCCATATTCTTCGTCAGCCCGCGCGGGCAGCACGCCGTGTATCCGCTCGGTGGCGACCAGGCGGCCGACCCGGCCGCTGAGCACGCCCACATCGGCGCCTATCTGGGGGCCGGCGGTGCCGCCCTGGCAGGCGCCGTAGTCGGTGGCGGTATCGCTTTCGCCTTGCAGGGCGCCGTGCTGGCAGTCATCATCGCGGCCCTGGTGGGGGCATACATCGGCTCCATGGCCGGTGCATTCCTGCGCATGCGCTCCGGCCATCGCCGCCGTGCGCCGGGCCGGGAAACCAGTATTCGTCGTGGCGGTGTGCTGCTCGCCGTCCGGGTCGAACCCGAGAACGAGCGCGACGTCGCCCAGACCCTGCGCACACAAGGCGGCGCCGACGTGGAACAGGCCGAGGGCCAATGGCGCGACGGTAGCTGGGTGGATTTCGACCCGGTGCGCCCGCCCGTGCTGAGCGACAAAGTCCAGCCGGATCGGGAAGGGGCGGTCGTGTAATGGATAGAAGTGCTGTGTCTCGAATTCTGCGACGCTGTGCGCCGCCTATTGCCGTGTGCCACCCGCCCCGTGTTCAATGTCGGATTGGCCTATGAATTCGAGCTTCGTATGCCAGACGAATCCTTTTTTCTGCCGTAGCCGACCGGCGTCCTCCCGAGCAATCGCCGGACGCGGAGTAAATGTATCGTGACCAGTCCGACCTTCAATAATGATGACATCGCTGCATTGATCGACCATTCGCCGGATGTCATTGCGCGGTTCGACCTGTCGCTCCGGTGTGTGTTCGTCAACAACACGGTCGAAACGGCGTTCGGTTTGCGCCCCGATCAGGTCATTGGACGCACCCTGCATGAAACCGGCCTGCCGACCGATGTCGGCGCCACGCTGCAGCAGACGATCCGCGAAGCCGCCGACGCGCGCGAGGAACGTGGAACCACATTCCAGCTCCCGCGTGCCGACAAGCTCAATCACTACCGCTGCCGGGTCATTCCGCAGGTCGGGGCCGACGGTATCGTCGAGTCCGTGCTCGTGGTCACGTACGACGTCACACAGCGGGTCGAAGCCGAGCTCGAACGCGATGCACTGCTGGTGCGCGAGAAGGTCGCGCGCATGCAGGCCGAGGCCGCCACGCGTGCGCGGGATCAGTTCCTCGCCGTGGTCTCGCACGAGTTGCGTTCGCCGCTCAATGGTATCCAGAGCTGGTCGCACGTCCTCGAAAGCTACCTGACCGACGATTCTCCGCAGATTCGTCGTGCCTTGGCGGGTATCAAGACCGGCGTTCAGCAGCAGGTACGCCTGATCGAAGACCTGCTGGACGCGACCCAACTGACCGCGGGCAAGATGCAGCTGGTGCGCCAGCCCACCCGCCTGCAGCCGATCGTGCGCGCGGCCGTCGGACGCTTGGCAGATGCTGCCCAGGCACGCGACATCCATATCGAAACCGACTTCGGTCCGGTCGATGGCCACGTCATCGGCGATGCCGAACGCCTTGAACAGGTCGTGTGGAACCTGCTGTCCAATGCCGTCAAGTTCAGTCCCGAGCACGGCACGGTGTGGGTGTCGGTGCGCAACGAAGGCGGCGACGCCCTGATCACCGTGCGCGATGCGGGTCGCGGCATCGCCTCGAATTTCCTGCCCTATCTGTTCGTTCCTTTCCGTCAGGCCGACGGTTCCCGCACCCGGCGTGCGGGGGGGATCGGCCTCGGGTTGATGCTGGTGCGCCGCCTGACCGAAATGCACGGCGGCAAGGTCGTGGCTTTCAGCGACGGCGAGGACCAGGGCGCCACCTTCACCGTGCACCTGCCGCTGGAGCGCAAGGAAGTGGTCGATGCGGCCCCGGGCAGCGACAGCGTGCGTGCTGACGGCAGCCAGGCCATGGTGTCGCTGGAAGACCTGCGCATCTTGCTGGTCGACGACCAGGCCGAGGCCCGCGACGCGCTCGAGGTCTTGTTGCAACAGGCGGGTGCATCGGTCGTGGCCTGCGATTCGGGTATTGCGGCGGTGGACTATCTGCGCGATGTCGATCCCGGCGAGCGTCCCAATGTCCTGGTGTGCGACATTGCCATGCCTGGGCAGGACGGCTATGCCACGCTGCAGCAGATTCGTCAGCAGGAGCGTGACCGGCCCGAACTTCCCCGGCTTCCGGCGATTGCCTTGACGGCGTTCACCCAGCGCGAAGACAAGATCCGTGTGCTGTCCAGCGGCTTCCAGGTCCACCTGGCCAAGCCGGCCGATGCGGCCGAGCTGATTTCGCTGGTCGACATGCTGGCGCGTCATGGCGCGGACGTGCTCAACACTACGCTCTGAAGTTCAGAACCTGGAAAATTCTGAATTTTTGTACGAATACTTTTGAAAAAGCTTACATTTGCACGCCGTTTTTGCCTTCGGGTGGAAACGGCGTGTCATTTCAAGCCGTTGGGTTTCAAGAAATATCCATAAAAATCAACGGCTTGTCTGGTGGAAGCAATCTGGCACAGGGTTTGCTAAATCTCTTGCATCGAATCATTACCTGCCCAGTGCAAGGAGCAAGACCATGGCCGCCGTCCTCGCCACCCCCAGCGTCAATCCCGTCCGCAAGCTGATCCGCCTGTGCCGCACGCGTTACCTGCGCTACCAGGTGTGGCGTACCGAGGTCGAGCTCAATGCCATCGAGCAGGAGCGTCGCCAGCTTGCCTGGGAAGCCCGCGAGGCCGTCTCGCAACACGCTGAGCTGGTTGCCGCGCTGCGTGAGGAAGGTGAGGTGGTCACGTCCATCTCGCCGGTGCAGCGCCAGGATTTCCATTAAAAAGTACCCGGACCAGCCAGCCCCTGTCCTTTAGAAGGAGCATGACTTGACCGAATCGATTCAAGGCCGTCGCGTCGCCATTCTGGTGATGGACAACTTCGAACAGATCGAACTGACCGAACCGAAACGCGTATTGGAGGCCGCTGGCGCCACCACTGCCATCGTGTCGCTTCACGCCGAGCAGGTGGTCGGCATGAACCACGACGTCAAGGCCGAGCGTTTCGACGTGGACCTGGCATTCCACGAAGCCCGGGCCGACGACTTCGACGCTGTGTTGTTGCCTGGTGGCGTGTTCAACGCCGACGAGATCCGCACGCAGGAACATGCGCAGGAATTCGTTCGTCGGATTGTGGAGCAGGGCAAGCCGGTGGCCGTCATCTGCCATGGTGCCTGGCTGCTGGTGTCCGCCGGTCTGGTGCAAGGCCGTACGCTGACGAGCTGGCCGTCCCTGCGCGACGACATCGTCAACGCCGGCGGGCAGTGGGTCAACGAAACCGTGCACATCGACGGCAAGCTGATCAGCAGCCGCAAGCCGGACGACATTCCGGCCTTCGTCGAGGCGTTCGTCTCGACACTCGCCCGCGAACCCGCGCGCACCTGACACACTCTGCGTTGCCGTCCGTACCTGGGCAGGTCAGGACGGCGTGCAGACCGTCAAAAAGGTTCATCGCGCATTTACGTATCGCCGAGTCGTCCCGCAAGTCCGCGATGAACCAAACAAAAAGCCGACTGATGAATCAGCCGGCTTTTTTGCTTTCCGAGGGGATGCTGGCATTCGAACGCCAGCTCCTGGATCCGCTCAGGTGTCGGAACGCCCGGTCACGCCCAGCTCGCCGCCATCGGCCACGTGGTCGGGCGATATGTCGGCGCCGTCGGCTTCCCGTTCATTGGGCTCGACGCTCTGGCGTTCGCCCGTGCCGTGGCGGTCGGTGTCGGTCTGGGCGAGCGAGGTGCCGATGACGTCGCTGCCGCTGTCCGAGCTGTCGCCGGGGCCCAGGGTGCCGATGTCGTGGCCTGGCCCTTCATCGGGGTAGAAATCGTCGCTGTCGGGGGGGAGGGTGGTGGTAGCCATGCGGTTCTCCTGAATGTCGATGTCGGCCGTTTACAGGTCGTAGGCGGTCTTGGCTTCTTCCATGCAGCGATCGCGCACATCGCCCTTTTCGGCGGAGCAGCGCTCGCGGGCGACGCGGTAGTCGGCCTCGCGCTTCTCGCGGTTGGCCTGACGCTGGGCGTCGGCGGTCTTGCCGGCAGCCCTGACGTCGGCCAGGGCCTTGTCGCGGTTGGCCTTCGATCGGGTCAGGCACACATCCTTCTCATTTCCCGAGTATTTGTCGCATTCGATGCGTTGCGCCTTGTATTCGCCCTCGATGCGGGCTTCCTGCGCGCGCAAGGCATTGTCGATCTCGTCCGCAGCATGGACGACGCTGCCAGCACACAGGCTCAGCGCGACGGTGGCAAGAACGGATCTGATTTTCATGGGCGCTCCTGGATGGCTGTTCAGCCTGATGGCAGAGCATTTAGCAATGGCTGTGCCTGAGTGCAGCGCCGCTGCGGCGACCGGACGAATGCGTTAGCATCCGCCGACACGCACAGGAGATTCCCCATGAGCTACACCCCGCTTACGCCCGAATTCGCCATCGCTCCGCAACTGGGCCCCGCCGACATGGCCGGCCTAGCCGCTGCCGGTTTCCGCAGCGTGATCAACAACCGCCCGGACATGGAAGGCGGACCGGATCAGCCGCGCTCGGCAGACGTGGAAGCGGCGGCCCGCGCTGCCGGCCTGGAATATGTGTACCAGCCGGTCAACGGTGCCAACATGCAGCAAAGCGATGTCGACACGTTCGCCGAGTTGCTGGACACCCTGCCGCAGCCCACGCTGGCGTTCTGCCGCAGCGGCGCACGTTGCACCAAGCTCTATCAGTTGGCACGCAGCGGCCGCTGAGCCGCCTGCCGCAGTGCGGTGGGCGAGGCTGGCTCGAAGCGCTGCCAGACGCGGCGCAGTTGGCGCGCCGACCCGTAGCCCGTGCGCTCGGCAACGGTCTCGATGCTGGCCGAGGCATCGCTCAGCAGTTGGCGTGCGAGGGCGAGCCTGACTTGATGCAGGTAGGTGAGCGGCGTGCATTGCGCATGCTCGCCGAACAGCCGCGACAAGTGCCGCGGGCTGGTATGGGCCAGGTCGGCCAGGCGTTCGGTGGTCCAGGCCGCCGCAGGTTTCCGCACGATGGCATCCTGCACGCGGTGCACCAGCGGGTGCACGTGATTGCGGTGCGCCAACCACGGCGACAAGGCCGGGTCCTGCCCGGCGCGCCGCAGATACACCACCATGTCGCGTGCCACGTCGCAGGCCAGGCGCGGACCGCCGTGACGCGACACCAGTTCCAGTGCCAGGTCGATGCCGGCAGTGATGCCGGCGCTGGTCAGCACATTGCCATCTTCCACGAAGATCCGGTTTTCCTGCACCGCAGCGGTTGGCGCCAGCGTCGACAGTTGTGCGATGCAGGCGTGGTGCGTGGTGCAGGCGCGCCCGTCGAGCAGGCCCGCGGCCGCCGTGATCAGCGCGCCGGCGCAGACGGCCATCACCTGCATGCCCTCGGGACGGTAGTTTGTCCGCAGCCAACGGCTCACCGTCGTGGCGGCTGCCGGATCTGCATCGGCTTGCGGACCGCTCACGCCCGCCAGCACGACGATGGCACCCGAATCCAGCACGTCCGGCAGCGGCAGCAGCCGGCCCAGCGACAAGCCGCTGGCGCTGCGCAGTTCCGGCGCCACCGCATGGAAGTGCAGGGCGAAGCTGCCAGGCTGGCGCTGTTCGGCAAGGCGGAACGCCTCTGCCGGACCGGCGACGTCGAGCAGCACCACCTCGGGCAACAGGATGAAGTGCACCGGCACCATGGCGTGCGCCGTCAGCCGGCCAGCATGGCGTCGGTCGACATGATGCGGGCAAAGCGCCCGGCCAGCACCAGTTCCGTTCGCGCGACGATGTCCTCGGCCGAAAAACGGCGGCCATCGGGATGCTGCATGGGGAAGGTCAGCGTCGCGTCGCTGACGAAGTCCACCCGGTAGCCCGAGTCGGAGGCGTGCCGCGCCGTCGTCTCGCAGCACTGCTCGGTACGGATGCCCGTGATCCACAGCGTGTCGATGCCGCGTGCGCGCAGCCAGGCGTCGAGCGTCACCGTGCCGTCGTGCGCGAACAGCGACGAATGCACGGTCTTGTAGAACACGGCGTCGGGTTGCAGCGTCAGGCCGGGCAGCGTCGTCACCAGCCCGCTGTCGCGCGAGAACGCACCGCCCGGACCTTCGGCTTCGCTGGTGTGGAACACCTGGACCACCGGTATGCCCTGGGCGCGGGCATGGTCGGCCAGCGATTGCAGGCGTGCCAGGAAAGTGGGCAAGGACGTGGCGTCCCAGAACGGACGCTGCGTGAAGGACTGCTGGACGTCGATGACGATGAGCGCGGGCGACATGGTGGTTTCCTTTGCCGAAGCGGGTATGGAGCGCCATTGTCGGCCCGCCTGGGCGCCGCCGCGAGTCCGTGGCCGGACCACGAGCGGACGGTTTCGGACATGCGTGCCCGCGCGTTCAGGCGCCGGTAGCCGGCGCCGTGTCGGCCTGCTCCGTTGACTCGCGCAGGTCCAGCCACACGCGGCGCATCGACGGATCTTCCGGGTCCGGGTCGTTGCGGAATCCCAGTCGGCGCATCAGCTTGTGCATGGGGGTGTTGTTGGCCAGGACGAAGCCTTCCAGACGTTGCAGACCCTGGTGCCGCGCCGCCGCAATGATGGTGTCCATCAACTGGCTGCCCAGTCCGCGGCCTTGCCAGTCATCGCTCAACACCAGTGCATATTCGGCGCTCACGCCGTCGGCATTGCGCAGGTAGCGCGCGACCCCGATGATGATTTCCCGCAACTGCTCAAGATTGACCGGATCGGGCTGGCGCACGGTCGCCACCACGGCCAGCTCGCGGTCGTAATCCAGCTGCGTGTAGCGCGTGAGCATGCGCGGCGACAATTCCCGCATGGCCGAAATGAAGCGCATGTAGCGCGTGTGTGCCGACAACTGGCGGGTGAAGTCCTGCAGCGGCTGGGCGTCTTCGGGCCGGATCGGCCGGATGGTGTACGGCTGGCCATCGGGAAACACGGCTTCGCGCACCAGGCGGGCGGGGTAGGGGTGGATCGCCATGTGGGCGTAATCCTGGCCCTTGTCGGCGACCGGCAATTCGGCCATCACGGTGATTCGGCAATCGGCCGCGATCACGCCTTCTTCGGTCAGCATGATCGGGTCGACGGTCAGGGTGTCGATATCGGGCAGTGCGCAGGCGATTTCCGACACCCGCAGCAGTACGTCTTCAAGCTGCGACAGCATGGACGGCGTGAGCGACGCCAGGTCTTCGGGCTGCCAGACCCGGGCGCGCTCGATCAACTGGCGTGCCAGGAAGCCGTTGAGCGGCGGCAATTCCAGCCCCCGGTCGGTGCCCACGCGCGCCAGGCTGCCGCCCCCGCCGAAGCGGATCACCGGGCCGAACAGCGGATCGCGCACGATGGCCACCGACACCTTGCCGGCGCCGGGCGAGCCCACCATCGATTGCACCGAAATGCCCAGCATGCGCGCCTGCGGTGCGGCGGCCGAGGCCGTCACCAGCATGCGCTGGTAGGCCGTGACCAGTTCCGTGGTGTTGCGGATGTCCAGGTGGACGCCGCGCACCGACGACTTGCGTTCCACGTCGGGCGACGCGATCTTGATCGCCACCGGGAAGCCGATCTGTTGGGCGGCGATCACCGCTTCGGACGCATTGCGCGCCAGGAATGCCTTCACTACCGGAATGCGAAAGGCCGCCAGCAAGGCCTTGCCTTCGGGTTCGGTCAGCGTCAGCCGGCCTTCGGCGCGGACGGCGTCGATCAGCAGGCGGGCGCCTTCGATGTCGGGCGCGTCGTCGATGGATTCCGGCGGCGGCAACTGCTGCAGCAACTGCTGGTTGTAGTGATAGGCGGCCAGGCTGCCGAAGGCGTCCAGCGCCGATTCCGGCGTGCGGAACGACGGCGTGCCGACTTCATCGAGAATGCGGCGCCAGGCGCGCACCGTGGCATCGCCCATGAAGCAGGTCAGCACCGGCTTGCGCGCACGGGGTGCAATGGCTGCCAGCGCGCGGGCGACGCCGGCCATGTCGGCGGAAGGGTCCGGCGCGATCAGGGCCAGGATGCCGTCGACGCCCGGGTCGTTGAGCAGATGCTCGACGGTCTGCGTGACCTGTTCGCCGCTCAGGGGCGCGAACGCGACCACCGGGTTGTCGGTCCAGGCGTTGGGGCCGAGGGCCTCGCGCAGTGCCGTTTCGGTGTCAGTGCCGAGCTGGGCGCGGGTGACGGCAGCCCCTTGCGTCATCAGGTCCAGCGCCAGTTGGGCCGGGCCGCTGCCGTTGGACAGCAGCACCAGCCGCCGACCGTTGGGCCGCTTGGGAAAGCTCAGCGCCTTCACCGCCGAGAACAATTGCACGAAGAACCGCACCCGCACCGCGCCCGCGCGCCGCAAGGCGGCGTCAAACACGGCGTCGGACGACACCAGCGCAGCGTGTGCCCCGGGCGGCGCCTTGTGCGGCGCGGGCGCGGGCACCGCAGGGCGCCGGTCGCCGCCACGGCCCGCCTTGAGCACCACCACCGGTTTGACCGAGGCCGCCGAGCGCAGCACGCTCATCAGCGCACGCGCATTGCGCACGTCTTCCAGGTAGATGGCGATGCTGTCGGTGCGTGGGTCGGCCGCCAGGAAGTCCAGCACGGTCGGCAGGTCCAGGGTGGCTTCCGCCCCCAGGGACACCACGGCGGAAAAGGCGGTGCGGTTGTCCTCGGCCCAGTCCATCACCGTGGCCGTCAGGCTGCGCGACTGCGATACCAGGGCGACGCGCCCCGCGCGCGCCAGGGTGGGGTGCAGGCTGGCGTTCAGCCCTGCATAGGGGCGCTGGATGCCGAAGGAGTGCGGGCCCAGCAGGGCGCAGTCGTTCTCGCGCGCCCAGTCGCGGCACAGATCGGTCAAGGCGGGGTCGGGCAGCGGCGACAGGACGATGAGTGCCCGGGGTCGCACGGCGGCCAGCACTTCCAGGGCCTGCGCGGTATCGGCCTGGGCGACTCCGATGATCGCCAGATCCAATCGGGCGCCAGCGGCGACCCCCGCCAGTTCGCCGGGAATCTCGGGACGCTGGCCCGGAGTCACCCGGACGATGGTCACCGCGTCGCGCAGCAGGGTCGGCAGGCCCTGGGATACCGGCAGTTCGTGGTCCTGGACCACGAGCAGGGAGCGGGGATCGAACAGCGAAGACAGAACGTGACGCATGACGGGGACGGGGCAACAGCGCGTGGACGACCTCCCGAGGTTAGCGCCAAAGCAGGCAGGCGTCAGTGCGTGAGAACAAGAATGGCGGCAACGCGGATCACCAAACTGTTGTGCCACGTATTGGCATTGTCCATACTTGTTCTGATAGTCAGCTAATTGTAATGTTCGTGGTCTTGCGACATGGGCAGGGCTTTGCCTGCCATGTCCATTGGCCTATTTCACGCGTGCTTTCCCCCACGGAGCCTGAGAAATGAAGAAGTTGATGATCGCCGCGGCCGTTGCCGCTGCACTGGGAGGCGTCGTCGGCGCCCAAGCCGAAACGATCCGTTGGGCCCGTTCGAGCGATGTGAGCACGCTCGACCCGCACGCCTCCAATATCAATACGAACATCAACTTCAATCACCAGGTCTACGAGCCGCTGGTGCTGCGCGGTCCGACCGGCAAGCTCGAACCCGTGCTGGCGACCGAGTGGAAGCTGACCGAAGACCCCACCGTGTGGGAATTCAAGCTGCGCAAGGGCGTGAAGTTCCACGGCGGCCAGGCGTTCACCGCCGATGACGTGATCTTCTCGGTGGCGCGCGCCAAGGCCAAGACCTCGGACATGAAGTCGCTGGTGGCCTCGGTGGAAGAAGTGATCAAGGTCGACGACCACACGGTGCGCATGCGTACCAAGGGCGCGAACCCGATCCTGCCCAACAGCCTGACCAACATCTTCATCCTGAACCAGGCCTGGGCCAAGGAAAACGGCGCCGAGCTGCCGCAGGACCTGAACGCCAAGGAACAAACCTACTCCGCCCGCAACATGAACGGCACCGGCCCCTACGCGCTGGCGTCGCGCGAGCCCGATACCCGCACCGTGCTGCGCGCCTTCGACGGCTATTGGGGCAAGGGCCAGTTCCCGCTGCAGATCACCGAGATCGTGTCGCTGCCGATCGCCAACGCCGCCACCCGCATCGCCGCGCTGCTGTCGGGCGAAGTCGACTTCGTGCAGGACGTGCCGGTGCAGGACGTCGCGCGCCTGAAGCAGAACAACAACATCCGCGTCACCGAAGGCCCTGAGAACCGTTCGATCTTCTTCGGCATGAACGTCGGCGACAAGGAACTGAAGTACTCCAGCGTCAAGGGCAAGAACCCGCTGGCCGATGTCCGTGTGCGCCAGGCCATCAACCAGGCGATCGACCGCGAAGCGATCCAGAAGGCCGTGATGCGCGGCCTGTCGCAGCCCTCGGGCACCATCGTGCCGCCCTTCGTGGACGGCTACGACAAGTCGTTCGACCAGGTGAGCAAGCCCGATGTCGCCGCCGGCAAGAAGCTGCTGGCCGACGCAGGCTACCCGGACGGCTTCGACATCACGCTGCACTGCCCGAACAACCGCTACGTCAATGACGAAGCGATCTGCAGCGCGGCAGTCGGCATGCTGGGCCGCATCGGCATCAAGACCACCCTGTCGGCCCGTCCGATCGCCGTCCACCTGGCCGCGGTCAACACCCAGGACACCGACTTCTTCATGTACGGCTGGGGCGTTCCCACCTTCGATTCGGCCTACATCTTCGACTTCCTGGTCCACAGCCGTGACGGCTCGCGTGGCCAGGCCAACGGCACGCGCTACAAGAACCCGGAACTGGACGCCAAGATCGCCGCGATCTCGTCCGAAGCCGATACGGCCAAGCGTTCGGCCCTGATCGCCGAAGTCTGGAAGAAGGTGCAGGAAGACACGATCTACGTGCCCATCCACAACCAGGTACTGAACTACGCCATGAACCCCAAGTTCGATATCGCCATCGAACCCATGGCCATGACGTACTTCAAATACTTCCCCGTCAAAAAGTAAGCGTCTGCCAATTGCCGGCCCGCGGTGCATGCCGCGGGCCGGCTTTGTCGTATTGGAGGGCCGCGCATGCTGGTCTACATTCTCCGGCGCATCGCGCAGTCCGTGCTAGTCATGGTGGCGGTCGCGTTCGTCTCGTTCTCCGTGTTTCGCTACATCGGCGATCCCACGGTCAATCTTCTCGGCCAGGACGCGTCCGCCCAGGACCGTGCCGAGCTGATCTCCCGCCTGGGTCTGGATCAGCCCGTCCCCGTCCAGTTCGTCCGGTTCATCGGCAATCTCGTCCAGGGCGAATTCGGGGTGTCTTACCGCCTGGCGCGGCCGGTCAGCGAGGTCATCGCCGAACGCCTGCCCGCCACGCTCGAACTCGCCTTCGTCTCGGGCATGTTCGCGTTGATCGTCGGTCTGGCGCTGGGTGTCTACACCGCCATCCGCCGCAACGGGCTGCTCAGTCGCGCCGTCATGGCGGGCTCGCTGATCGGCGTATCGCTGCCCACCTTCCTGATCGGTATCGGGCTGATCTTCCTGTTCTCGGTGTCGCTGGGCTGGCTGCCCTCGTTCGGCCGCGGCACCACGGTGAACGTGGGCGGCTGGGAATCCGGGCTGCTGACCGAAAGCGGCCTGCGCGCCATCATCCTGCCGGCGATCACGCTGGGCTTCTACCAGATGACGCTGATCATGCGCCTGGTGCGTGCCGACATGCTGGAAGTGCTGCGCAGCGACTACATCAAGTTCGCCCGCGCGCGCGGCCTGCCCGAACGCACCATTCGCTTCGGCCATGCGCTGCGCAACACGCTGATCCCGGTCATCACCATCGTCGGCCTGCAACTGGGCGCCATCATCGCGTTCTCGATCGTGACCGAGACGGTGTTCCAGTGGCCCGGTGTCGGCCTGCTGTTCATCACCTCGGTGCAATTCGTCGACGTGCCCGTCATCGCCGCGTACCTGGTGCTGATCGCACTGCTGTACGTCATCATCAACCTGTGCGTCGACCTGCTGTACCTGCTGGTCGATCCGCGGCTGCGCGACGCCGAAGCGGCTGCGCGCGCCTGAAGGGGGTACGTTCATGACCACGCCCGTATTGCCTGCGTCCCCCGGTCTGGGGCAACGCCTGGCCGCCGCCTGGGACACCGACGTCGCCTGGAGCTTCCGCCAGTCGCCCGTCGCCATCCTGTCGGCACTCGCCCTGTTCCTGATCCTGGTGATGGCGTTGCTGGCACCCTGGATCGCGCCCCAGGACCCGTTCGACACCTCTGCGCTCAACCTGTTGGATGCCTTCACCGAGCCCATGCAGCGCGGCCTGGGCAGCGACATGCTGTTCATCATGGGGGCCGACGACCAGGGGCGCGACATCTTCTCGGCCATCCTGTATGGCTCGCGCATCTCGCTGTTCGTGGGCTTTGCCGCCGTTGCCCTGTCGCTGCTGATCGGCGTGACGGCCGGCCTGATCGGCGGCTATGTCGGCGGCTTCATCGACGCCGCCATCATGCGCGTGGCCGACGTCCAGCTGACCTTCCCGGTCATCCTGGTGGCCCTGCTGATCTTCGGCATCGCTCGCGGCATCCTGCCCGACCAGTACCGGGATTCCATGGCGGTCTACGTGCTCATCGTCGCCATCGGCCTGTCGGACTGGGTGCAGTACGCCCGGACCGTGCGCGGTGCCACCATGGTGGAGAAGGGCAAGGACTACGTGCTGGCTGCCCGCGTCATGGGCCGTTCGGGCCCGACCATCATGCTGCGCCACATCCTGCCCAACGTCACCGCGCCCGTGCTCGTGATCGCCACTATCAGCTTCGCGCTGGCGATCATCGCGGAAGCCACGCTGTCGTACCTGGGCGTGGGCGTGCCGCCGACCGAACCCTCGCTGGGCACGCTGATCCGCATGGGCCAGAGCTTCCTGTTCTCTGGTGAATGGTGGATCTTGCTGTTCCCGTCCGTGATGCTGCTGGCGATTGCGCTGACAGTGAACCTGCTGGGCGACTGGCTGCGCGACGCGCTCAACCCGAGGCTGCAGTAATGACCAACACGAATGTTCCTGTGCTGAGCGTGCGCAACCTGACCGTGGAGTTTCCTTCGCGGCGCGGCGTGGCGCGCGTGCTCGACGATGTGTCCTTCGAGGTGTCCCGCGGCGAGATCCTGGGCCTGGTGGGCGAATCCGGGGCCGGCAAGTCCATGACGGGCGCCGCCATCGTTGGCCTGCTGGAGCCGCCCGGCCACATCGCCTCGGGCGAGGTCTACCTGCACGAGCAGCGCATCGACACCCTGCGCGGCGAAGCCATCCGCACCTTGCGCGGCAAGCGCATCGGCATGGTCTTCCAGGACCCGCTGACCAGCCTGAATCCCGTCTATACCGTCGGACGGCAACTGGTCGAAACCATGCGCACCCACTTGCCGCTGAGCGCCGAACAGGCCCGGCAGCGCGCCATCGAGCTGCTCGACGAGGTGGGCATCGTCTCGCCCGCCGAGCGGGTCGACGACTACCCCCACCAGTTCTCGGGCGGCATGCGCCAGCGCGTGGCCATCGCCCTGGCCCTGTGTGCCGAGCCGGAACTCATCATCGCCGACGAGCCGACCACGGCGCTGGACGTGTCCGTACAGGCGCAGATCATCCAGATCTTCCGCCGGCTGTGCATCGACCACGGCGTCGCAGGCATCCTCATCACCCACGACATGGGCGTGATCGCCGAAACCGCCGATCGCGTGGCGGTGATGTACAAGGGCAAGGTCGTCGAAAGCGGCCCGGTGCGGCAGATCCTCGACGCCCCGCGCGAGCCCTACACCATCGGCCTGATGGCGGCGATTCCGTCGATGACCCAGCGCGTCAGCCGCCTGGCCACCGCCGACGGCGCCGGCAACATCGCGCCGCAGCACAGTGCGCCGACACCCACCACGCCGGCAAGGGAAAGCAGCGAGCTGCTGCGCGTGGAAGGCCTGGGCCGCGTCTTCGATGTGTCGCCGCCGTGGCTGGCGCGCATGATCCAGCGCAAGCCGACCCGCTTCGTACACGCGGTCGACAACGTCAGCTTCAGCATCCCGCGCGGCAAGACCTTCGGCCTGGTGGGCGAATCGGGCTCGGGCAAGTCGACGGTGGCGCGCATGATCGTCGGGCTCACCCGGCCATCGAGCGGCCGCATCCTGTTCGAAGGGCAGGACGTCTGGCAGAACAATTCGCCTGCCTTGCGCAGCCGCTTCCAGATGATCTTCCAGGACCCGTACGCCAGCCTCAATCCACGCTGGCGGGTCGACCGCATCATCGCCGAGCCATTGATCGCCCAGGGCGCGCGCTTCGAAGACAGCGCGGTGCAGGATCGCATCGCCGACCTGCTGCGCCTGGTGCGGCTCGACCCGGCTGCCGGCCGTCGCTATCCGCACCAGTTCTCGGGCGGACAGCGGCAGCGCATCGGCATCGCCCGTGCACTGGCCAGCCGCCCCGAGTTCATCGTCTGCGACGAACCGACCTCGGCACTGGACGTATCGGTGCAGGCGCAGGTGCTCAATCTGATGCGCGACCTGCAGGACGAACTGGGCCTGACTTATCTGCTCATCAGCCACAACCTGGCGGTCATCAAGCATATGTCCGACCAGATCGGCGTCATGCAGCGCGGCAAGCTGGTCGAACTGGCCGACACCGACACCCTGTTCGACAACCCGCAGCACGCGTACACGCGCGACCTGCTGGCTGCCGTGCCGGATGTCGGCCACCGGCACCAGATCGCCTGAGGTCAACCGGGCGATCGGCGGGGAGGGCGGGCTTTCGTACAATGGCGGCTTCGTTGCCATTGCGCCGGCATCAGCCGGCCGGCCCGCTTCCTTCGCCATCATGACCCAAGCCATCCAGCCCAATCCCGCCGTCCGCACGCGTTTCGCCCCGTCGCCCACGGGCTTCCTGCACCTGGGCGGCGCACGCACCGCGCTGTTCTCGTGGGCGTTCGCCCGACATCATGGCGGCACCTTCGTGCTGCGCATCGAAGACACCGACGTCGAGCGGTCGACGCCCGAGGCCGTCGAGGCCATCTTCGCCGGCATGCGCTGGCTGGACCTGATGCCCGACGAAACCCCCGTGTTCCAGATGGCCCGTTCGGCGCGCCACCGCGAAGTCATCGCGCAGATGTTGGAAGCGGGCACGGCCTACTACTGCTACAGCACGCCCGAAGAAGTGGAAGCCATGCGCGAACGTGCGCGCGCCGAAGGCCGCAAGCCGCGTTACGACGGCACCTGGCGCCCGGAACCCGGCAAAACGCTGCCGGCCATTCCCGAGGGTCGCAAGCCAGTGGTGCGCTTCCGCAACCCGCTCGACGGCGACACCAGCTGGAACGACATGGTCAAGGGCACCATCACCATCAGCAACGGTGAACTGGACGACCTGATCATCGCGCGCGGCGACGGCGTGCCGACCTACAACTTCTGCGTGGTGGTCGACGACTGGGACATGCGCATCACCCACGTGATCCGTGGCGACGACCACGTCAACAACACGCCGCGCCAGATCAACATCCTGAAGGCGCTGGGCGCCGAGGTGCCGCAGTACGGCCACCTGCCGATGATCCTGGGCCCGGACGGCGAAAAGCTGTCCAAGCGCCACGGTGCGGTCAGCGTCATGCAGTACGACGACATCGGCTACCTGCCCGAAGCAATGATCAACTACCTGGCCCGTCTGGGCTGGAGCCACGGCGACGACGAACTGTTCAGCCGCGAACAGTTCGTCGAATGGTTCGATCCCAGCAACCTGTCGCGCTCGGCCGCGCAGTGGGATCCGAAGAAGCTGAACTGGGTCAACGCCCACTATATAAAGCAGGCCGACGGTGCCGACCTGGCTGCCCGCGTGGCACCGCGCATCACCAAGCGCGGCGGTGACCTGACCAAGGCCGACCTGCCCGCCGTCATGAACTTCCTGAAGGAACGTGCCGAAACCCTGGAGCAACTGGCCGACGACGCCATGCTGTTCTGCGGCGAGTTCGACCCGGCCCAGGTGCCGGCGGAGCTGAAGGACCAGCACCTGACCGACGCCGCCCGTGCCATGCTGCGCGACTTCGTGACGGAAGCTGGTCAGGGCGAGTGGACCCGCGAAGCCTTGTCCGCCGCGATGAAGCGCGTGCTGGCCGCGCACGGCGCAAAGATGCCTCAATTGGGTATTCCGCTGCGTGTCGCTGTGACCGGCCGGGCGCAGACGCCTGCCATCGATGCGGTGCTTGCATTGCTTGGTAAAGAAATTGTTTGCAGCCGCTTGCACGGCATCTAAGAAGTGTGCATAATCTCGTTTCTCCGCTGACGAAACAAAGCAGCGGGCAGGAAGGAAGCGGTTGAGCGGCTGGTGCCGCAAAAGCTAAAACCCTCCTGCCAGGAGAAAAAATCCCCTGAAGTCTACGGGGTGCGAAAGGAAAAAAGCCTTACGCATCAAGTAGTTGGATGTGGTAAAGTGTTGAAATGCAGTACGGTCATGGGGGTATAGCTCAGCTGGGAGAGCGCTTGCATGGCATGCAAGAGGTCAGCGGTTCGATCCCGCTTACCTCCACCAAAAATCTGTCATAATGACGATTCAAGGTGTACCGAACTGCAAGCTGTACGAAGCGATGTAAGATGCTTCAGCAGCAAGATGTGTTAAGATGTCGATGAAATCGACGACGTAGACGAAGCAAGCCAAGCTTAGTCGAAATCAAAAATTTCTCTGTGTCCCCTTCGTCTAGAGGCCTAGGACATCACCCTTTCACGGTGAGTACAGGGGTTCGAATCCCCTAGGGGACGCCACCGCTGCGGAGCGGTAGTTCAGTTGGTTAGAATACCGGCCTGTCACGCCGGGGGTCGCGGGTTCGAGTCCCGTCCGCTCCGCCAAAGAATCTCGAAGATGAAAGCCCGCTAACGCGGGCTTTTTTCTTTTCTGCGGTCGTTTGATTCTGTCGGCCGCAAGCGGGTGCAGCGTCTCAGCGCAGACGTGCATCCAGCGCCTGGGCCATCCTCTCGTGCTGTTCCAACGTGGGGATCGTGCTGGCGGCAAAGTCGCGTAGTGCCGGGTCGCTGCCTTGTGCGGCCTGTTGCCGGTACAGCGTCAGCGCTTCTTCGTGCGCCGCCACCCCAATCAGCTGCACATACATCTGGTCGAAGGTCTGGCCATCGGCCATCCGCAGGCGTTCGAACACCGCTTCGTCCGCAGGCGACGGTGCTGCCGCCACATCTCCTCGTTGTGACATCAGCTGCTTGAGAATCGCGCCCTGCGTGGTGTGATCCTGGACCATGTGGCTGGCAAACTCTCGCACCAGCGGATGCCGCGATCGATGCAAGGCCAGGCGGCTGGCTGCCACTTCGAGCATGCCGTTTTGCAGCGCACGGTCGACGAACAGTGCGTCCAGCTGCATGCCGGTCGCCGTCGGCGGCACGACCGGTGCCATGACTGGCGCCATGGCCGGCGTCGCAGGCGCCACCGATTTGGGCATGGCGGGATCAGGATGGTTGGGGCTGCCCACGCAGGCGGCCAGCATCACGCTGGCAGCGGCCAGCGCCAATGCGGTGCGCGGCGTACGGAAAGAAGTCGGGCGGGACGAAGTCATGGGCAGCTCCTGTAAGGACTCTGCCGGTTGGACAGCACATGGCGTGCCGCCTGTGTCTTCAGTCGGTAGCGCTTTCGCCCCATCGACGAACGACACCTGCGTCCAGACCGAACAGGTCCAACGCGCGTCCGACCGAATGGTCGATCAAGTCGTCCAGGGATTCCGGTCGGCTATAGAAAGCAGGAACCGGTGGCGCGACGATCGCGCCCATTTCGGTGACCTGGGTCAGGCTGCGCAGGTGGCCAAGGTGCAAAGGAGATTCCCTGACCATCAGGACCAGGCGGCGTCGCTCCTTCAAGACAACGTCGGCGGCGCGCGTCAGCAGGTTCGAGGTCACGCCGGTGGCGATCTCCGACAGGCTGCGGATCGAGCACGGCGCCACCAGCATGCCCAGCGTGGAGAACGAGCCCGAGGAAATGCTGGCACCAATGTCTTCCACCCGATGCACGACGGATGCTAGCGCCTGCACATCGGCCAGTTTCAGCGACGATTCATGCGCCAGCGTGATCTGCGCCGAGCGGGTCATCACCAGATGGGTTTCGATGCCCATTGCGCCCAGCAACTGCAAGGCGCGTATTCCGTAGATGACGCCTGATGCGCCGCTGATGCCCACGATCAGCCGTTGACCGGACCTGCTCATTGCCTGCTGTCTCCCTTCGATGCGGTCGACAGTGTCGCTGGCTCCGGCCTGCGGTTCAAGCGCGAACACCAGCCTGCGATGCGGGCCGGCGTGGTCCGCATCTGTTTTCTGGTCATCTACGTATCATTTGATCGTGAGGGCTTGGTGTCAGGCGTCAGCGGCGCGCGGCGATCTGGGTGGCCAGGCGTGCGGCGTCCGATGCCCGTTTCGCCAAGGCGCGAGCGTCTTTCACGACCGCATTGAAATCGTGGCCCGATTCTGCAGCGCGTGCAGTTTCCAACGCTGCGTTCAATGCCAGCAGATTGGCATGGTTGGCCAGGTGCTGGATGGTCTCTGCCAGGGTGACGACAAGGTCTGGCTGCGGGTCGGTGTCATGCAGGAACGAGAGCGTCGCCTCGGAAGTGGCATCGATCTGGGCAAAGGCGGCAAGGCTGGGCATCAAGCGAATTCGTCCGATCAGAAGGTGGGCGTTGATGACGGATACGCTTGAGTCACCATCGCATGATCGAATGCTCTCATTGTTTTGAATGATTAAAATGAATAATTACAGCGGTGAGGCGGACGTACAACGGCAGCTTGGATGCATGGTTTGCGAAGGCTGTCACACCCCTTACATATGCAGAGCCTAAGATTCTGGATTCATTCGAACGGATGATCGCCCCATGCTTTCCGCGCTATCCCCATTCTCACAGCCCGGTGCGCTGCCGGGACAGCGGTGCGCTGGCGACCTGTGCATAGAATGGCCGTCGGTCGACGCGGGCCAGACCAATGAAGCCGTGCTTGCCTTGTTCGACGAACGGCGCGATGTGACCAGCCTGGCCGTGACCGACCAGTCGCGGCCCATCGGCCTCATCAACCGCGGCATCTTCCTGTCGCAGATGAGCAAGCCGTTTCACCGCGAGGTCTACGATCGCAAGAGCTGCATCGCGTTCATGGACAAGGAACCGCTGATCGTCGAAGCCGACACCAGCATCGACGACCTGACGCTCAAGACGGTCGCCGCCGGTGAAAAGGCGCTGACCGACGGCTTCATCATCACCCGTGAAGGCCGCTTCGCCGGGCTGGGCCAGGGCCTGCAATTGATGCGGGCGGTCGCCGACGCGCAAGCCGAACGCAATCGCCAGATCATGCACAGCATCGAATATGCGAGCGTGATCCAGCGCGCGATGCTGCGTACCTCGCGCGAGGCACTGGCCGCGACGCTGTCCGATGCCAGCCTGATCTGGCAGCCACGCGATGTGGTGGGCGGGGATTTCTACCACTTTGCCGTGCACGAAGACGGCTGGTTCGCCGCAATTGCCGACTGTACGGGTCACGGCGTGCCGGGTGCGTTCATGACCTTGATCGCCTCGTCGGCGTTGTCGCAAGCGCTCGACACCCTCGGGCCGCACGATCCGTCGGCCCTGTTGTCGGCGGTCAATCGCCAGGTCAAATCCTTGCTCGGCCAGGTCGACGACAGCACGACTTCCGAGTCCAACGACGGCCTCGATGCCGCCTGCTTCTGGTTCGACAGCGCGACCCAGACCCTGCGATTTGCTGGCGCGCGCATTGGTCTGCACGTGCTTGCGCCGGGCGATGCCGAGCCGGTCCTGCTGGCGCCGGAACGCATGGGCGTGGGCTATGTGGACAGCGATCCCGACTTTGTCTGGCCGTCGACCACCTTGGCCGTCCAGCCCGGTACGCTGTTGTTCGCGACGACCGACGGCCTGATCGACCAGATCGGCGGGCCTCGCCGGATCGCATTCGGCAAGCGCCGCATCGCCAGCCGCCTGACGTCGGATCGCGACGCCTCGGCCCATGCGCTGTGCGAGGCGGTACTGGGCGACCTGGCCGCATGGCAGGGCGCGCAGCGCCGTCGCGACGACGTTACTTTCTTCTGCGCACGTTTGGGAACGCCCGCATGAGTGATATTCGCCAGGACAGCGCGTTCCTCGATTTCGCGCAACAGCGCCATGTGATCTTCTATCACATGGGCTATTTCTCCCACAGCGTCGTGTCGGCAATGGCCGAGGTGGTGAAGCTCCAGCTCGAGCGGGCGGGGGTCAATGCACCGACCCGCCGAAAATTGTTCTCGTCGTTTGTTGAGCTATCCCAGAACATCATCCATTATTCGGCCGATTCCTTGACGGCCGACGAGGTGGCTGTCGGCTCGCTGCGGCAGGGTGCGGTCTGCATCTCTGCGCGCGAAGACGGCTATCACATGTTGTGCGCGAACCCGATTGCGGCACGTGACGTGCCGGCGCTGCGTGATCGTCTCGAACCGCTGCGCAGCATGTCGATCGAGCAGATCAAGCAGGCCTACAAGGAATCATTGCGCGCAGAGACGCCCCCGGATAGCAAGGGGGCCGGCCTGGGCTTTCTCACGATGGCTCGCGACGCGCGCGCGCCGCTCGAGTTCGCATTCCATCCGAGCGCGCACGATCCAGGCACGACGATGTTCTGCCTGAAAGCCACCATCTGACTGAAGAGCACACTTCCAGTATGGACAATCTGTTCATCCCCGCCACCGCAACATCGCCTGAAGTCGACTTCCGGTTTTCCGACAGCGTGTTGTGGCTCAAAGGCGAATCGTTTCCCGAGAACGCTGCGGCGTTCTATACCCCCATCATCCAGCAGCTGCGTACGTATCTGGAGGCATGCGAGGGGGCGAACATCCAGGCCCATGTGGCGCTGTCCTATTTCAACAGCTCCAGCACCAAGATGTTGTTCGCCCTGTTCGATGCGCTGGACCAGGCGGCGCAGGCCGGCAATGTCGTCGAGATGCATTGGTATCGCGACGAGGAGGACGAGACCACGCAGGAGTTCGGCGAAGAGTTGCAGGCCGATTTCCAGGCGCTGTCGTTCACCGATCATCCGGTTGCACCGCAATGAACGCGCTGTCGGCCGCTGTGGAGGTCAAGCCTTTGGCTCCGGATCTGTTTGCTCGTGAGGCGGCGGCAGTCGCTTCTGCGCGTGTCACATTGGCCGATGACGATGCTTCGGCGGACGATTACCGGGCGTCGCTGGAGACGCTGACCGAGGAGTTCGAGCGGTTGATGCGTGAGACGCGTCGGCTGATCGGGCGCAGTGACCGTGCCGAGCGTGAGATGAATGCGCTGAACATTCAGCTGCAGACGTTGGCGCGGCAGTTGGAGTTCCGGGCGACGCACGATGCGTTGACGGGGGTGTACAACCGTGGCGCGGTGATCGAGCGGGCCAGTCAGGTGCTGCAGATCCGGGATACGTCGATGATCGTGCTGGATATCGATCATTTCAAGCGTATCAATGACGATCTGGGGCATCCGGCGGGCGATGCGGTGCTTCAGGGGATCGTGGCTTGTCTGCGGACGATCGTGGGCGATGCGGGGATTCTGGGGCGGGTCGGTGGCGAGGAGTTCACTGTGGTGCTGCCGGGGGCCGACCGGGCTGCTGCGCTGGATATGGCCGAGCGGATGCGGGCGCATATCGAGGCGCATGGGTGTTCGGGGGTGGTCGATCGGGTGGTGACGGCCAGTTTCGGTATCAGTGTGAATGCGGCGGGGACGGATTTCGATACGGCCTATGGGTTGGCGGATACGGCTTTGTATGCGGCCAAGCGGGAAGGGCGGAATCGGGTGGTTGCGGCTTGATGTGTTGCGGTTGGCTTTGAGTTTTAAGACTGCTGCTTTGAGGCTGCGCTGGGCCGGTCGGCGGGCTGGGGCGCGGGGCGGAGAAGGCGGTCCTGGCTTTGCCAGGACTTCCCGCGTGACGGCCGGGAATTGAGGGACGGGCGCGAACTCGCATCGGGTCAGCCCAGAGGGCTGACCCGATGCTCAGACAGCGCGCCCTCTGCGCCCTCAATTCCCGGCCGCCACGCGGCGCCTTCAACGCCCCGCGCCCCAGCCCGCCGACCGGCCTGAAGCGAGTGTTTGCTGCTGGAAGATGGGCTTACTGCTTGAAGATGGGCTTGCTCGATTTCGAGGGGCAGTGCCGTGACCACGTTGATGAGGGCGGGGGGGGCCGCTTTCAGCTTTTGCCGCCAGTGATCTCTTTGAAGCTGACCAACGCTTTTCACGCGCTCAGTTTGCGTTGATCCACACCCAGGAAGAGTGCTGGCCACGAAGCTTGGGCAGAGGTTCACCTTCCACCAGGTCGGTTCGTACACTCAAATCTTCGGTACTCGCCCAGGCACCGGCACGGGGGCAGGGCTCGTCGGTGCTGGCTCGCAGCAGGGTGTCGAAGTCCCGCCATTCGCCGTCCAGGTTGACCTGTTTGTGGTCGTTCAAGGTCATGCGGCGGATGCCTTTGGTGGCGTCGTTGTTGAAGATCTCGAGTCCACCCTGCAAGGCGACGAAGAAGTCCCAGTTTGAGAGCGTTTCGAACATCGCCGCGGCGGTGATGTCGCTGTTGTAGGCGCGGTGGTACCAGGCGGCGTTGTAGCGCAGGGTGTAGCGCAACTGGCCGGTTCCGTCTTCCAGGCGCACCAGGGCCTGGCCGGGGGTGTAGCCGGGCTCGCCTTCGGGGACCGGGTCGATCGTCAGCCGTGCACCAGGCATCAGCATCTGGATGCTGTTGTCGGGACTGTGACGGCAAAGGGGGAAGATGGAGCCGTCGTCTGCCGCGAAGATGCAGGTTTCGTCGTCCGTCCAATATTTGAAGTAGTACCTGCCGTCTTCGACGGTGTACGACCCTCGGACGGGCAGGTCTGCCAGCACGCGTGCATCGCCTGGCTTTTCGCTGTCGTCGACCGCCCGCCAGGTCAGGGTGGCGGGGTCCAGGTCGATGAGGTCGCTGGAGGTGTGGTGGCGGTACAGCCACATGTCAGCGCGGGCGGCTCCAGACCCAGTTCGAGTCGCGTCCGCGGATGTCGGGGATGGAGTCGCCTTCTGCCAGGGTGGCGGTGGCGTTGAGGTCGTCGATGCAGGCCCAGACGCCGGCGCGGGGGCAGAATTCGCCGGTGCGGGCCATCAGGAGGTCGTCGACGCTGCGCAATTCGCCGTCGATGTCGGCCTGTTGGTCGTCGTTGACCATCAAGGGCCGGGCGTTGGTGACGGCGCGTTCGTTGAGCACGTCGAGTCCGCGCTGCAAGGCGATGAAGAAGTCCCAGTCGCTGAGGTCCTGGTCGATGGCGGCTGCGGTGAGGTCGTTTTCGTGCAGGCGGCGGTACAGCGTGGCGTTGTAGCGCGTCGTGTAGAGCAACTGGCCGTTGCCGTCTTCGATGCGTACGGTCGACAGGCCGGGTTCGTAGCCGACGTCTTCGCGCGAAACGGGGTCGATGCGTACGTGCAGGCCGGGGACGAGCATCTGGGTCGTGCCGTCGGGGCGCTGGCGGCACATGGGCAGGATGAAGCCGTCGTCCGCGGCGAAGACGTAGGTGTCGTCGCTGGTCCAGAACTTGTAGTAGCGGTGGCCCGACTCGACGGTGTAGGAGCCTTGCACCGGCAAGTCTTCCAGCACGCGCGCATGGGCGGGCTTCTCGTGGTCCTGGACGGGCCGGGTGGCGAGGGTGGAAGGATCGAGGTCGATCAACTCGTCCAGGGTATGGTGCTGGTACAGCCACATGGGGTCATCCCCCTCCGTTGACGATGGTGTTTATTCGCTGGAGCAATGCCCGCGCGCGCGCGGTGTCGCCAGCCGACTTGGCGCGACTGTACTCCAGCACTTCGTCCCACGGGAAATCGTCACCGCCGGTACGCTGCGATCCTTCGATGATCTGCGCGTCGGTCTTGCCGGGAATCGTCTTGCGCTGGCCGGTGGCCGGGTCGACAACCACGCGTTCGCGCTTGAGGTAATCGTACGAGGGGCCGAGCGGGTCGCCGTACTTCTGCGTGTTGCGGCGGTAGATGATGTCGCGCAGCTCGGGGTCGGTGCGGTCTTTTACTTCGGCCCCGATGGCCCGGCGTTCCTGGTGCGCAGCGCGCGCGATGTCGGCATCGCTTCGTCCCGCTGCGCGCATCCGGTCGACCAGGCCGCCCACGCGGCGGCGCACGGCGACTTCGTAGTCCAGGCGCAGCAGCGGCTTGCTGCTGTGGCGCAGGGCGTTGCTGGTGTTGCTGGCACCGCTGGTGCGCGCCGGTTGGGCGCGGTCCAGCAGCTTGTCCAGTTCGCGCTTCAGGAAGCGCATCGAATCCGGGATCTTCTCGCGGCCCATGGCCTGCAGGCGCTTGATCTGCGCTTCCACCAGGCCCAGGCGGGCGCTCAGGTTGCCGCCGAAGCGGCGCACCAGCCAACGGTGCCGAACGTCGTAGATACCGTTGACGATGCTCTGCGTGACCTGCTGGAAACGTGCGCCAGCCTGGCGGGCATATTGGTCCATCGGCAGCGAACGCAGCCAGCGGACCGGGTCGCCATGGCCCGCGCCGCGCACCATGGCGAGGATGGTTTCCAGGGCCTCGTCCAGATGGCGCGAGCCGCGGCGCAGGAACTGCACCAGCGTCTTGAACACGCCCTTGAGCAGGCTGCCCACCACGGGGATCAGGCCGATCAGGGTGATGGCCAGCGCCACCCATTTCCAGACGTCGCTGGAGTCCTTCGACAACTGGTGCAGGTTGGCGATGATGTCCCGCACGTCGGCGATCTGGTCGATGATCGGGATCGCGGTGATGATGGAACTGACGATGGTCTGCGACAGGGACGGATCTTCGTTGAAGTCCCCCTGCAACACCCCCCAGAACCAGTCCAGTGCCTCATCCATTGTTGATCTGTTCCAAATACAGCGCGTAGAGCGCTTCGGCCTGTTCCGGTGTCAGGCGGCGGCCGTAGGCCGGGTTCGGGATGGGCTCGTCGGTGTCGTGCGGCTTCCAGTCGCGCACGTCTTCGCCGATCTCGATCTCGGCGCTGCCGCTGGGCACGCCGTCGATGCGCAGCTTGCCTTCGTCGCTGAGCTTGCCGGTACGGATGCTGCCGTCGCTGAACTTCACTTTGACGTCGGCGCCGTGCACGGGCGTTTCGTCGTGGTACCAGCGTTCGATCTCGATGAAGCTGGGGGGCGTGCCGAAGGCCCCGACGGGCAGGGCCGGGATGATCGCCGGGTCGGCGCCCGGGCCGATGAACGACTTGGTCGCGCCCTTGATGTCCAGCTTGCCGGGCATGGTCAGGGTGATGTTGGGGCCGTCGAGCACGATGGACGTCTGCCCGCCACCCACGGTGATGCGGGTTGCGGCCAGCACCTCGATGCTGTCGCCCACGCTGTTGACGGTGACGTCTTCCTGCGCGGTCCAGGCCAGCTTGCCTTCATGCGCCTGCACCGACACCGGACCCGCCTGGGCGATGGCGGTCAGACCACCGCGCTGCACGAACAGGCCGGTGCTGGTGGCCGATGCCAGGCTGACGGTCTTGCCCGCCGTGAGCTGCGCATCGAGCTGACTGGTCCAGTGCAGTGCCCCGCCCGCGAACACATTCGCGCTGGCCGGGGTCGATGCGTTCAGGCTGGTGCCGGCGTCGAGCAGGATCACCGGCCGGGCAAAGCCAGGCACGGGGTCTTCACCCTCGCGGCTGCCGCCGGCGGGTATCACGGCCTGCTGGCCACCCATGTACGACGCGTACTTGCCCTTCTGGCTGGGGTCGAGATCGTCGATCAGGGGCTGCAGCAGGCTGTTGGCGGCCAGCGGCACGCCTTCGCCCTGCTGGACGGCATCGTTGATCTGTTCGGCGGCTTCCAGGGCTGCCTGCACCTGGCCGACCGGGCCGGGCGCGTTCAGCATCGGGCCGTGTCCACGCAACTGCGCGGTGCTGGACACCAGCATGCCGTCGCCTGCGCGTACCGTGACCCAGGCGTCGGAGCGCAATTCCGCACCCGTGCCACGCCACTTTCCACGCGTGGCACTGGTAGGGCGCTGGTTGTTCAGGTAACCCAGGTTCAACTGGCTGGTGGACTGCGAGCTGGCCAGTCGCGTGCGGACCTGGCCGGTCGCATCGTCGGTCAGCCACTGGTTGAAACCGTTGCCGTCGAGGCTCTTGCTGTGCCAGCCAGAAAGGGTGCCGGGGTGGTTGGCGCCGGAATCGGTACCGGCGCTCCAGGGCGGCAGGTCCTGCTGGTTGTACAACTGATGCGACACCACCGGCCGGTCGATATCGCCGTCGATGAAGGACACCAGCACTTCGGTGCCCACGCGCGGCAGCAAATGTGCGCCCCAGTTCGGGCCTGCCACCGGCGCGGCCACGCGCAGCCATACGCTGGGCGTGGCGTTGTCGCGGCGTCCGGCTGCGATGAGGGCGTCGCCTGCACTCTGTCCCTGACCGCCACCCATCGGCTGCCAGTAGAAGCGCACCTGCACGCGATGGTCGCGCTGGGTGTGGGCGGGCAGGGCGTGTTCTTCGCCGCCGGCCGCATCGCCCACGACCAGGGCGACCGTGGCTTCAGGCGCCGTTGGCTTGGGACGGTTCGGCGGGAACAGCGCGGCCTTGCCGTCCTGGGCATGGACGCGGTTGCGGTAGCTGCCGTGTTCCAGCGAGCCCGATTCCAGCACGTGCGCGGCCTGGGCGCCCAGGTTGTTCGCCGCTTCGTGCTCAAGACGGGTGACGATGTACTGGCGGTCGCCGGCCTCCTGGCCGTAGCGCTCGTGCTGCGACAGCGCAAAACGCTGGCCGGGGGCAAGCGTCCGTACGCTGCCGACGCCTTCGTATTGCTTGGCCTGGGCTTCGAAGACGGCAAGCTGCCGCTCGGCCACGGCGACGGCATCGTTGGCGGTCAGGTAGCGTTGCGCACCGCGTCCGTCATGCAATTCCAGCGGCGGCACCGTGCCCAGTTCCAGCGCCGTGGTCGCGCCGCCGCCTGCGGCGGCCAGGCTGGCGTGGTCCCAGGCGCTTACGGTCACGGCATTCGGCGCGACGGCGCGCACGGCCTTCCACTGCGTGAACGCGTCGCGGGTCTCGGTCGCGTCGATGCGGTGATAGCGCAACGGCGTGTCGGGGTTGCCGGGCAGGGTGGCCTTCTCGTCGAAGATCACCAGACGATGCCGCGAGGGCGAAGGCGAGTCCTGCGCACCGCCATCCTGTTCGTGTTCGAAACGAAAGCTCAGCCCTTCTGCCGCCAGGGTGCGCAGCAGGAAGTCCAGATCGCTCTCGCGGTACTGGACCCGGGTCGCATGCACGGGCAACGCGCGCGACACCTCGAAGGCGAAGTGGGCAAGCGGATAGTCGGCGAAGACTTCGCCCAGGATGTCCTGCACGTTCTTGTTGGCGAAGACGAAGGTGTCGCGGCGCAGGCGCGCGTGGGCCAGCCAGGGCTGCAGATGCAGCTTGAAGCGGGCCAGTCCGCCATCACCGCCCAGGGCGTCGCAGCCCGTCAGGATGCCGTGCCAGGCGCGCTTGCTGCCATCGGCCTTGAGCAGGCGCAGCGTCAGTTCTTCGCCGATCAGCGCGGACGGATCGAAGTTCACCGAACTGGCCAGGACATCGACCTCGAAGGTGAACAAGGCATTGACGCCCTCGACGCCGCGAAAACGCTCCACCACCAGGCCGGCCTGGTGGCTGGCGCTGTCGTCGGGAAGTTGCAATTCGACCAGACGCGCGTGCTGCGCAAAGTCGGCGACGCTCAGTGCGCTGATGTCCCACATGCGATGTGTCTCTGCGCCCGCTTCAGGGAAGCGAGATCGTGAGGTTGGCGGGGCGCGGGCCCAGGCGAACGACGTTGTCGTAGGACGCCAGGGCGTCGCGGGTCGTCGAGTTCAGGTGCGTCGACAGACCGATGAAGGTGATCAGCGCCAGCAGCGAGAACACCACGCCCACCACCCACTGCGGTGCTTCACGCTTGAGCGTGTGCGAAATGGTGTCGGGCAGCGGCCAGTGCGGCGCGAAGCCCGCGCGCTTGCCCTTGATGGCCGCGATTTCGTCACCCAGGCGCGACGTCAGGTAGGCCAGCTTTTCCGGGCCTTCGAGGATGTACTTGCCCTGGAAGCCCAGCAGCAGGCACATGTGGAAGACTTCGAGCGCCTGCAGACGCTGCGCACCCAGGGCGCGCTGTTCTTCCAGCAGGTTGAAGAAGTTCTCCCCCGCCAACTGGTCGCCGAACAGGGCGAGCTGCAGCGGACGGCGTTCCCACTCGGCGTGTACCGGGAATTCCGGCGAGGCCAGGATGAACTCGTCGACCGTGGCGCAGAAGGCGTACTTCGCCGCGTAGATCTCTTCCGCACTCGCCCCCTGCTTCTTGGCCACCCGGTCGAAACCGTCCAGGTACCGCTGCAACTGCTGCAGGAACTGGTCGGCCTGGGTCGGCCCCTGCTTGTTCTTCAGCAGGAACAGCATCACCAAGCCGTCGTACAGCAGATCGAGCAGGCTGGACTCGGCCGTGACCCGCATCTCGAAAGAGCCGGGGGCGGGTTGTCCGGGCTGCGCACCGAACAGCGAAGGAGGGGCAGTCGTGCTCATGAGGTGACGGCGATCAGTTCGATTTGGATGTCAGGGATGCCCGAGGGCGCGTAGATCGCGATGCTCTGGGCCTGCAGCATGCGCTCGTACAGCGGGCTGCGGCTGTCGATCGCGAAATAGCACGCGCCCGGCTGCACCGGAATCGCGGGCGGCACCTGCGGCGTGTAGTTGATGCGCACGCCGGGCATGGCCGACAGCACCAGCTTGTCCACGTCTTCCGGGGCGCCGACCTTGAAACGCATGGGCACGGCCTCGGCCAGTTCGGCCGCAGGCATGCTCGCGTTCACGGCGATGTAGAAAGCGGTCTTCTCGTCGATCTTGCCCGAGTCGAGATGGCCGATGTGGAAGGCGCGGCGCGTCTCCGTCAGCGCAATGGCGAAGTAACGCGTCGAGATCACCGTGTCCAGCAGCTCGCGGATCAGCTTGTCCAGCGCCATGAACGCCGGACCGGGCTTCTCGTGGTCGTACACCGGCAGATCGGCCAGCGTGTGCGTCTTGGTGAAGGTCATCAGGCTGCCCGCCAGGCTCAGCAGCTCCTGGAACAGGCGCTCCGGGTGCAACTGCGGATGCTTGAACAGATGCGACAGCGACGCAAAGGCCGAGTTGGCCGTGTGCAGCAGCCAGAACGACGCCACGTCGCCCGAGCGGAACTCGATGATGTTCTTGTTGGGTTCGCGGTGGAAACCGTAGAGCGAATTCACCTTGGCCTGCAGCATGTCGAGCAGGCGGCGCAGTTGCTGGTAGATGGCCTGCGAACTGTCGATGTGTACCGACGGCGGCACGAAGGCCGAATCCAGCTCGAACCCGCCCGACGACGTGCGACGGATGCGGATCAGGGGAATGGACGAGTACTGATCACGCGGCTCGGTGTCGACCAGTAGCTTGACGCTCTTGCGCAGGTAGACCACCTCGGCATCGACTGCGTTGGTGAACAGGTCAGGTGCCTCGACCGGCTCGCTGAAATAACGCGTGTTGAAGCCGCCTTCCAGCGACCCTCCGGTGTCGTGGCTGTTGTTGCCCAGTTCCTTGACCGGATGTAACGCCAGGTAGAAGGTGAACTCGACCTGGCCCTGGGCCAGCGTGTCGAGTGCCACGGCAGGCGGCAGACGGTCCGAGCCCGGGGCTGAATAAGGTTCGCCATCCGGGAATATCAGGGACAGTTCGGTCGTGCGCAGCATGCCGCTGGCCAGCGCGTCCAGATCGATCGATACGGAACGAACGCCCCAGAAATACGGATGCATCGACTGCATGGCGTGATGCAGCCGCGACTCGTGGTAGGCGTCCTGACGCTGAAAATGCTGGGGACGGAGGAACAGGCCCTCGCCCCAAAGAATCTTGGATGTGTAACTCACGGTTCGACTGGCGTTGGGAGGTGCGGCAGGACCGGCGCGAAGCCAGTGGCGACGATTTGCGAGGCGATGCGTGACACCATCAACCTCCTTGAGGCTTGCAGTTGACCGCAAGCAAACTGCCCCACTGCACGGGCAGTTGAGATTCTGAGGGCGATTGGCCGGCGACGATGCTACCGCGCGTTACGGTCATGGCGCAGGCGTGAATGCCTGCCAATACCCCGGTTTTCTCGGACTGTTCCACATCGAACGCAACCTTCCAGCGTCGTGGGGCAGGCGAATGGAACAGGGCGACGATTCCCAATACCTTGGCCGTGCGCGGTACTGCTTCAGTAAAGTTGTACTGCTGGCCGGGAATCAGGGTTATCTCCTTCATCTCGATGAGATTGTCGCCCAGTACGGCTTTCTCCCGGACGGGATCAATAAAGGTATCGAATCCCGCCAGGGAAAAAGTTGAAACATCTTTCAACTTATAGATACGAATGACCGCAGCCTGGGATCGGCCGCGTCCGTCAGCATTCAGATTCGCGCCTGCCACCAGGCTTACCGGCACCTGGCGCGGGGGTTTCTGGCTTTCGGGCACCTCGGGCTTGTTCACGCCGGCCAGTCCCATGGCCGCGTTGGTAATGGAGCCGACAGCGGCCAATCCGGCACAACCGGAAAG
>JAAIGF010325338.1_pt1 | contig 35328 bp, 35 predicted proteins | sample 6487441 | NCBI WGS metagenome assembly JAAIGF01 (sample SAMN13974129, study PRJNA590717) | phyllosphere metagenome | biome: pepper field; feature: multiple bacterial spot infested pepper fields; material: pepper leaves; isolation source: leaves from pepper fields | host: Capsicum annuum ...
ACCAGAAATATAATCCTGATAACAAGACATAAGGAGAGATAGAGCGTAAGAGCAGTAAAAAATGCCGAAAACCTGCCATTAGTGATTCGATTAAAAAATTTACCGGGCTTTGTCTGTACAACCATGTTCTTCTTGTTTTAAAAAGCAAAGAACAGGTTCAATTTTGAATTAATTTAGAATTTGTGAGTGATCGTAAAAATGTGGTTTCTCTTTTCAAACCGGTAGTCAATAGTCCAATTTTGATAAGTACAGATTTCCTTCACGATAGCAAGGCCTAAGCCGGTTCCGCCCCGGTCATTACTGCCTTGAAACCTTTTAAATAAAAGATGTTGGTCCAATGCACGGTTACCCGAATTTGTTATCTCCAAAACTCTTTCATTAAGGATTACCGATACATTACCGTGACTGGGCGTATACCGGATCGCATTAATAAGTAGATTATTAATGAGTATTTCTGTCAAATCAACGTTTCCGGTTGTATGAACTTTAGCACTAACATCGAAATAAATACTTAGATCTTTTTCCCGGAAATGCTCATCCAGCAACTCAAGACTTTGCTGGACAAGAACAATCAAAGGAATATCTTCGGATCTGCTGAACTGGCTGTTATCAATCTTAGCGAGTAACAGGAGGTTTTTATTTATTCTTGAACTGCGTAGAAGTGCCTTGTGCACGGCTTCCACAATGTTATATTGTGTATCTGTAAGATCTTTACTCTGTAACAGCAAATCCAGCTTCTGTTTCATGATCGCCAGCGGCGTCTGCAGTTCATGTGAAGCATTTTCCGTAAATTCTTTCTGGGCTTTGAAAGCGGATACATTCTGAGTGATTAGTGTATTTAGTGATTGATGCAACTCTTCGAATTCCAGGATATCTGTTTTTTCAAAAGAAAGGTTATCATGTTGGTATAAATTAAAGTGCCTTAGGTTTTCCAGGGTACTGCGAAATGGCTTCCAAATACTTTTAGAGAGTCTTCTGTTTAAAATTAACAGGCCTGAGACAATAATGATGAAGAAAAAAGCCGTAATGAGGCCTATTACCGTCACAGTTTCTTCTGTTTCTTCAATATTGGTCTGCACCGTAAGAATAAAAGGCTTATTATTCAGATAGATAATAGTCTGCAGGCAGCGATATCTTTCAATTTCCTGATCCGGATCAAATGGTTTTGTTTTCTCTATCGTGGTATAAATGTCCGGTTGCAACGAATTTCCTTTCAGTTCTCTGATATCTGTTTCAGGCTGTATCCGCTTCCATAGATTGATACTCTTCTGCAGTTCTTTATCAGTAAGCCTTAAATGATTAAATTCATAAGCTGTTTTTTGTGCAATGGTTTTATTATGTTCATCAAGTTCAGCTTTCCAAATCTGATCGATGACAAGATAATAAACAGGAATGCTGATGATAAGAATAATCAGGACATAGATCAGGAACGGACCGGTTGTTTTATGAAGTAGCGGTTTCAAGGGTAAAATGTTTTTTTAAGATCACTGCTCTGAATTATCAAAATCCTGTACCCATTTATATCCTGTCCCATACACCGTCCTGAGATAATGTCTGCATCCTGCATCATACAGTTTTTTCTTTAAGTTCTTTACATGAGCATAGACAAAATCATGGCTGTCGAGCATATCTGCAATATCTCCGGATAAATGCTCTGCCAAGGTACCTTTAGAAATTACTTTATTTTTATTACCGATAAAATAAATTAAAAGATCGAATTCTTTCCTGGTAAGAACTACCGGTTGATTGTGGATAGAAACGGTCTTTGCAGGAAGGTCAATCTGCAGTTCATCCTGCCTGATAATATTGGAGTTGTTAAACTGCTTTCTTCTGATAATCGAATAAATACGAGCCATGAGTTCAGATAAATGAAAAGGCTTTGTCAGGTAATCATCAGCTCCCATCTGCAATCCACTAATCCGGTCTTCCAGCGAATTTTTAGCCGAAACAATGATTACACCATCCTGCTTTTCCTGACTTTTCAGTTCTTCAAGAATTTTCAGTCCGTTACCGTCAGGCAGCATAATATCCAGAACAATGCAATCATATTCAAACATCCCGATCTTATTCATAGCCTGTGCAAAGTTTGAGGCAAATTCGCACCGGTAGTCCTCGCCGGATAGATATTCCGCAATGCTGTCTGAGAGTTCGATTTCATCTTCAATAATTAGAATCTTCATTATATAAATGTACGCTGTTAATTTTGATCCGGTATTAAAATTTTCCCTATCAATATTACATGAAAAAAAAGAGAGTTGATTTTACAGAAATTCTCAATAATTAATTTACATTTCCGGGAAGATTTTTATCATTTTTAACATAAAAATATCCTATTATCAAAACACAGAAAACACCAAGAATAAATCCACCCAGGACATCGGTAAACCAATGTGCGCCCAGATAAACCCTGGAAACGGCTCCTAAAAAAATAATAGAAAGACAAAAGGTCACAAGAAAAATCTTCGTTTTATATTTTATCATTTTTAAGCGAAGAACAATCAATATTAATGCACCGAAAAAAACGGTATAAAATAAGACGTGACCGCTGGGAAAACTTTGGTATTTCGTATCTTCTAAAAGAACAACCAGATCTTTTGACGGACGCGGCCTGTTGATCAGCATTTTTAGGCCTAAACCTAATATTCCTGATAAAAGGGTGGATAAAATGAGGACAGCCTCTTTTTTTAAATGCAAAAAATAAAAGAAAAGCGCAATCAAAATGACCATCACAACCGATACCGGTGTTCTTCCTAACCAACTGATCCAGATCATGATTGTATCCAGGTCCGGAGTCTGCTTTTCCTGTATTTCCTCGGAAATATGAATGTCCAGGTATTCCGGTGGCTCAAGAAGTACGAAAAAGCTCAATGCAGTAAATATAATCAACAGCGTAACAAGCGAAGACCGAAACAAAAGCCGTTTATTACCCTTCAAAAAATTTATCAATTTCATTCTTTACTATTTAATCATTGCACAATATAAACCCCTAATACTGACTAAATCTTGAATTTAGCTACCTTGTGAAGCCTCATTCAAATAGTCACTACTGATATCTTTGTCCTTTTTAAAATCTTTTCCAAACTTGTAGCTAAAGCTGATTCCGAAAGAGCGGAGAGGCAATTCTCGCACAGAATACGAACTGTAATCACTGGTATTTACTGTCGTTACCTGTTTGATATATTTATTAAAAAGATTTGTCGTGGTAATACCTATACTCGCTTTTTTATCCCAGAACTCTTTACTTCCTGCAATGCTGTAGGTAATTGACTGGGGATTTTTACCCTGGATATTTTTTGCCGCTGAATTATAATTTCCAAATGCTTCTATGATAAAGTCCTTCGTAAACTGGTAATTCATGTTTAAATTTAACCGGTAGCGAAGCCCCATATCAATATTCCCAATATAATCACTGACAATATACCGGTGGAAAAGCATCATATTTCCCCGCAGATTTAATTTGTTATTAAAAATCGGTAGTGAGGCTGATAAAATACCACCGGAATTATATTCCTTTCCAATGTTCTTTCTTGAAGTTACCGATACATTGGTATAGTCTGCTTCATTAACCGAATATACAGGGTAAAAGGTAGTAATCTGCTTTAAATCCTGACTGTTGATTCGTTCTGTGAGCGTTAATGAAATATTGGCGCCGTTCTCAAAATTTTTATAGTAGCCCAGCTCCATATTATCGCCTATTTCAGGTTTTAACATAGGGTTTCCTGTCGTAATATTATGGGGATCGCTGAAATTTAGAAATGGATTGAGTTCAGCATACTCAGGTCTCTCTACTCTTCTGGTATAAGCAAGCTTTAGTGTTTCTCCACTATTGTATTTATGGGATAGAATTAGCGAAGGAACCAGCAGGCTGTAGGTAGGAATATCCGTATTCTGATAATCAATTCTAACGGCTGTATATTCATAACGGGCGCCGGCTCTTACATCCAGCCAGTTCAATAGTTTGAAGGAAGATGTAAAATAAGCCGCATAAATCCCCATATCGTATTTCAACTGATAGGATTGATAAGGATCTGATTCATAATGTCCTGATAAAGCATTTAACACATCAACGCCAGTTCTGTTTGTAATATGTTGAAAAATCACTTTTGTGCCCATTTCTAAGGTAACCTTGTCAGTGATGGGCTGCACATAATCTATTGATAAGTTATAATTGGTATCTCTTCCTGGATTGCTTCCAGAAATACCATTGTAAGGGATCAGCGCTCCGGCCAGGCTCTGGGTTTGTAAATAATTACTTTTAGGTAAACCTGAACTCATTATATAATCCATGGTTAATTCCTGCCCTTCTTTTTTAAATATTTTTCTGTAATTTAAATTTGCATCGATGGAATTAACTAAAAAGCGATTGTCCGAAACCCGATAGCCAACGATTGACTGCTGGTTTGAATTGGAAAAATCGTTAATATTTTGCTCCTGATTGATCAGCCCAATGCTTTTATTCGCAAAATCATTATATGAAACTGAGCCGCTTAGGGTATTCGATTGATCAACTGACCACTCGAAACCGAGTCCCGTACGATAGCCATGCCTTTGAAAATCAGTATAACCGCTTTGTAATAATCTGGTTTGGGTTTGCAGTGAATGGTCATAAGAAAGGCGGTCCTGCGAAAAAGGGGTTCTTGATTTCAATTGGGCATTTCCACTGAAAAAAGCATTTAGGCTAAAGGTCTTATTCCTGAAATTCAAATTTAAAGAACCTGTTTGAAAGCGTGTCCCTCCGGAAGCATTGATCAGTCCATTGATACCTTTTAATTTGCTTTCGTTCAGGATAATATTAATAATTCCTCCTGTTCCATGGGCATCATACTTTGCTCCCGGGCTTGTTACAGCTTCAATACTCTTAATCTGACTTGCGGGAATGGAAGCCAGTGCATCGGCAAGACTGTTTCCAAATATACTGGAAGGTTTGCCGTTTATAAGGAATCTCACGTTGGGATTCCCCTGTAATTCTACATTTCCTTCTGCATCGACCGTTACCTGCGGAACTTTTCGTAAAACATCAATTGCAGCTCCGCTTTGAGAAGTTACATCATTGGCAACATTGTAAACAATTTTATCGATCTTATTTTCAACAACTGCTTTCTTACCAATAATAGTAACTTCCTTGATATTCTTAATCCGATTACCCTTAACAGTATCTGCTATATTTTTTCCCGCATTTTCTGGATTTGCATTCTGCGCGCTAATGAAGATGGCAGGAAATAAAACTAAAAGAATTGACAGTTGTTTCACAATGAAGTTTATTAAAGGACAAAAATGAAACTCAATTCTGAATTAATTTTGAATTCAAAAAATTTCATCTATTTTCCTTCAAAGTGGTAAATGACTGCTTGGAGTCTAAAAGCTAATTGAAAACTTAATATATTTATGTATCACATCAAATTCAACAATAATCAAATCAGAGGAATGTCTTAATTCAACAATGCTCTCTTTCAACCTTATAGAAAAGTCCTCAATATCAATAGAGTTTAAAATTATAGATGATTCGGGATAAAGAATGATATATACAAACTCTTCTGAATTATAAATTTTAATATCCTGGATCTTGCTGATATTTTTAAAATAATTAGTAGTAATATATTCAATTACAGCGCATTTATCCCTGGATAATTTCATATTTTATTCTGTTAAATTGCTCACTATGAAAAAACTTTCCATGTTATACTTCCCATTAGTGATCGTTTGTAGATTTGATATTTGAAAGTTTATCACAAGATTCTCTGAATAGCAAAGATAGTTCTGCATCTATATCCCTATCAATATTTTCTAAAAATTCATATTGACTTGTTGCAGAATGTACATATGCCTGTACATGGACAGGTGCTGCTAATGGAATATCCGTCGGGAGGCTTTCTGCTATTTGGAATTCATTGGATAGCTCTTCGAATTGCTTCTCTGAGAGGGCATACACTTTTTTATTGTATAAAATAATTCTCTTTTTTTCGCTCATATAACGATCTTTTATATCTCAAAATCATTTCTTTACTTTTAAACCTATACTTGATACAACTTCATCTTCAAAATTTAATATTAATGCGGTTAATATATTTCCAAACCGATCAACTTCTACAGGATAAGACCAGTTCCCGGATGAATAAATATGAGGTTCGTTACCAAAAAGTTCTAAAATTTCCTTTTTGCTTTTTCCAACAGGGATTTTGAATCTAAAAATATTATTAACAAGAGTTTTTCTTTTTTCAGGATGGGTTTTCCAAAGGATGCTATCAAATTGATGATTACCAATTTCAAGTATAAACAATAGCTTCTTTATTAAATTCGGCATGTTATCTTGTGATTATTTGACAAAGGTAACATCAAAATTTTTATTCTTATCTTAAATTAGAATAATTAACATTTATAATAGAATTTATTCTAGATTAGTAACATTATTACAGTCAAATGCTTCCCTAGGTTATTTTTGCTGTTGAATTTATAACTGTAATCCAAGTCAAATTATCTGGGAATTAATACAATGATTACTGTTTTTTTGTAATTAAAATATGATAATCACTAAAAGGCATTAGAAAAGAAATAGATTGGACATAAAATCAACAATTTTAGACTCTTGTTCCAATTAATTCGGTAATGCTATCTGTCTTTAGAATACGTGTTGAAAAATGATCATATGAAGCTGGGTTTAAAAAATAACTTTCCAAATTATGAATTTGATTGACCTTAATTCTTTTAGATTTGTCACCACTTTCGTCACTTAACAGTTCAATGATAATATAATGTATATATTCAGTTTGAAATTCTCTGCTAGCATTTTGAAAAATATAAGCATAAGTTTTTATCTCCCCAACCCTTAAATTTAATTCAACGGACAAATTCATAATAATTATTTTACAGTAACAGTAATTAAATATATAAAAAATTCAGTATGGGCTAAAATTAATTTATAAAATCGCATGATAAGAATTATACTTTCATCGTTTTTGAGATTCGTTTTAGTTTTTATGCTTTGCAGCGATGTCTTTTAAGGAGCTTTGGATCCGATTACAATTTTGATTGGCAATAATTTTGGTTATCCACGTAAAACACATCAAACATTCAGCAATTTATTTGTTTACGACTGCATATTAGTGATTCGACTATTTAAATTATATATTATTAATAATGTTTAGATTGTTAATGTAAAAGTAACTTACAATCATTCAAAAATTTTCTATGATGCTAGTCATTCCAATTATGATTTATTACAGTATCTTTCTTATGAATACTCAATATTAATTCATTTCTTTTTTTAACTAATGTATCACCAGGTTCTATTTCTTTCCAATATAAATTCCACCATCTATTATTTGTCTTACAGATCTCTTGATGTTTTGTTATAGGATTATATCCTTCTACTCTAAACCAAACTGATGATGTTGGTGGAATTTCTACCACGATATTACACTCTTCTTTGGCAAGCATTTTAGCATAGTCTTCTGGATCATCTTTTGAACAGAAGATGAATAATAAAAAACAAAATAAAAAAAGAAAAAATCTTGTCATATTTATATATCTAATGAATAAAATTTACCTTTTGGAATAATCTACCTAAATTTTTATCGTTTTGTGAGATAATTTCTAATATAATCAAAATTTCAAGTCACAATAAATATTTTTGAAATATAGGACATCACAACTAATTATTTTAACTTTCTGTCTTCAAGATTCTTCAGATGGTATGATGCAAATCCTGAAAATGCAACCAAACCGCTGAGAATCCCGACACTTACAAACAGTCCGCGTAATCCAAGCCACTCCCCCAGAGGGTTGGCCACCATCAATCCGACCGGTGCGGCCAATGCCATTATCATATTTGAGAGCGATAATACCCTTCCCTGGATCTGGTTCGGAATAATGGTCTGCAGCAATGCCGTTAAGGGAGCGTTGGCGAAAATGAAGGTAAAAGAGCTGATCATCCACCAGAAGGCCGCGGCCCAGAAGAGATTGGCAGGCATCAGGGCAGCAAGGCTGACGGCAAAACAGGACAATCCCAATCCGGTAAGGATCCAGGTCATTTTTCGTTTGGGCGAAATGATTGTTACTAAAATACCTCCGGCCACCATTCCTGCACCGGCAAGCCCTTCCATCAGCCCTACTTCTTCCACGCCGCCTTTGAAATGTTCTTTTACCAGAAGCGGCACAAAGGTGAAAGTCGGCATAATTACCAGTACAATGCCGCCTAACAGCAGGAAAAGCCTTTTCAATCCGTGGTCTTTCCAGACCAGGGCAATCCCTTCGCCGAGTTCGGAGATGATTTCCCTGAAAAACGGCGCCTTAGTTTTTTCTTTCCTGAACTGCGGAATTGTAAAAAAGAAGAGCGGTACAATGCCCAGCAGGGCTGTAAAAACATCAACGCTCAATGCCCAGCCCAAAAGCATGGCAGTAAGAGCAAGGGCTCCAAGCGGGGCACCGGCGACAAGGGTCGCTCCCATCAGTATCTGGTTCAGGCCTGCGGCCCGCGGAAGAAAATCTTCGGGAACCAGCATGGCGCTACTCGCCTCTACGGCCGGAGACTGAAAAGCCTGCATGGCACCACGGACGCCCATCATCAGGTAAATATGCCAAAGCTCAATATGGTCCGTCAGAAATAGGATGACCAGAATGGCCACACAGGTCGCACTGATGACATCCGCAAGGATCATAATCATTTTCCGGCTGTAGCGGTCTGCCATCACCCCTCCTACCGGACTCAGCAGTGCCTGCGGAAGAAGGGCCACCGTTCCGGCCACGGCCAGCTTACCGACACTTCCTGTTGTATCGGCAATCCACCACATAAGGACAAACTGAGTGAGCGCAGAACCAATGATGGAAAGGGCTTGTCCCGAGAAAATAAACCAGTAGCGTTTCTGCCAGTTGGTTCCGGGCAATATCGTTTCAGCAAGCGGTCTTTCTTCAGGTAGCTTATCAGGTTTTGATTTCATAAGATTTACGGTTTGGAGCAGGCCCGTTACCGGTCCAGCCACAATTTAAACTGAGGGATTTTGATACGGCTTACCATTACTTCCGCCTGATGATCCCTTTTCAGAACGATTTTCAGTTTATCATTGAAATATTTGTGGATGCTGTCGATACTCCCTATATGAAGGATATATTGCCTGTTTACCCGGAAAAAGAACTGCGGATCCAGCTGCTCTTCCAGCTCCTCCAATGTATACGGAACGGCAATGGAAGTTCCGTCCAGCAGGTGGAAGTAGATGTTTTTGTTTTCAAGGCAGACATAATCAATTTCTTCTACCGGGATCACCTTGTAGGTTTCCCGGTAATGCAGCAGGAAACGGCTTTTATAAGTTTTCTCCCGGGTACGGAACATTTCCATGATGGCACTGATCTCATCTCCGGAAATTTTCGGCTGGACCCGTTTTACCTTTTCCAGTGCCTCTTTCAATTCCTCCTTTTCAATAGGTTTAAGCAGATAGGCAGCACCGTAGACCTTAAAGGCCTGTAATGCATACTCATCGTAAGCCGTTGTAAAAATAACGGGCGAATTGACTTTTACCCGGTTAAAAATTTCAAAAGACAGTCCGTCCGCCAGCCGGATATCCATAAAAATAATGTCGGGTGCGGAATTCGCTTCCAACCACTCCACACTTTCCTGTACAGTAGGCAGTACGTCCAGCAGGCGGGCTCCAGGATTCGTTTTCTCTACCAGGCTTTTCAGCAGTGCTGCGTTATGGGCTTCGTCTTCTATAATCAGGTAATTCATTGTTCTGTTTTTTTAAATGTTCAGCAGGGGCAATACCACGTCAAAAGAAGTACGGGTTTCCGCGATTTCCGGCATTCTGCCTTCCAGCAGCTGATAACGTTCCTTAATATTTCTGAGGCCCATGCCGGTGCTTTTGTAATCGATATTGATTCGTTGAAGATTGTTTTTCACGATAATCTTACCGTTATCACCACTTACAATCGATAAGTACAGCGGTTTTTTCAGGGTGGACATATTGTGCTTGATGGCGTTTTCCAGCAGCAGCTGCAACGTAACGGGCGGAATACCTTTCCTTCTGTCCGCTTCCTGCACATCAACAGTCAGATGGATGGTTTCACCGTGCCGGATTTTAATGAGGTGGAAATAGGTTTCCACGAACCTCAGTTCCGCATCCAGGGAGACGACATCTTTTTTACCCGTAGTGAGGATATACCGATACACTTTGGAAAGGCTGGACAAAAATTCCTGTGCCGCTTCTTTATTGATCTCAATGAGCTGGGTCAGGATGCTGAAGTTATTGAACAGGAAATGAGGATCCAGCTGCAGCTTTAAGACTTCCAGTTCAGCCTGCAGGGCATTTTCCCTGAGCCGGTGCGACAGGATTTCCAGCTTATTGGTTTCGGTAACCTCCGATTTCCATTTTTCGAAAAAGAAAAACGAATTGTAGAAACTGTTGACAAAAGCAGCGACTACGATATTTACCACCAGGTAATTCCGGACGTCTGTTTCCAGTTCTCCGCCTCCGTCGGCAGATTCCGGCCAAAGCTGCTCGTAAAAAACGTTTTCCAGGTACAGGAGCAGGAACATGCAGGCGATGACCACCCCGGTTGTCAGAATAAAATGAGCCAGGATATTGTCTTTCAGCCTGTTTTTCCTGTTGACCCATCCGGACAGTACCCGGATGACTCCGAAAATAGCAGCATACATGGCAATACCTCCGGCAATAGTGATCCAGACTTCCGTCCAGCGTGCTTCCGTATAAAAATCCCACCATCTGCTCTGCGGGTTCAGCAGGTACTGGATCAGATTCGCCAGTGCCAGGGAAACCGGCACGCCGCTCCACTGGAAAATGGTTTTCCACATCGATCCTGACTGGTTTTTCAAATTGCTGGCCATCTAATTTCCGCCTAAAGATTTATACAAAGCAAGATAAGTATTTATTTCCTTCTGCCGCGTAGCTGTGTAGGCCAGTTGCGCCTGGAAAGCACTTTGCTGCACCGTCAATACCTCCAGGTAATTCGCTTCGCCATATTTATACAGCAGCTGTGCATCGGAAATGGCTTTATCCATTGCTTTTTTACGGTTGTTCACTTCATCCAGCTGTTCTTTTACCTGGATGATGTTACTCATGGAGGTACTCACTTCTTCTACGGCCGTCAGTACCGACTTCCGGAACGTATGTACCGCTGCTTCCCGCTGATGAACCGCCTGCTTGTAACCCGAACGGATGCTTCTCCGGTTGAAGAGCGGCTGTGTGAGCCCGGCCGCAGCAGTCCCGAACAGGGATCCCGGAATGGAAAGCCAGTTGGCCAGGTTGGTGGCATTGGAACCGCCTTGCGCCGTAATCTTCAGGCTAGGATAAAATTCAGTCTTGGCGATGCCTACCCTTGCGGAAGCGGCCTGCAGCAGTAATTCCTGCTGTTTTACATCGGGGCGATTAGCCAGGAGGTCAGCCGGAACACCGGTTTCAAGTTTTTCGGTAAATGCATGATTACTAAATTGCCCCGACCGTTTTACTGCATCGGGATAATTCCCGGCGAGCATCTGCAAGGCATTTTCCTGGGCCCTGATGCTGCTTCTGATCTCCGGGATCAGGGCGCGGGTTTCCGCCAGCTGGGCTTCGGCCTGTTTAATTGCCAATGTCGTTACATCCCCTACTGAGTACTGGATTTTCAGTATCGTAATGGTTTCCTGCATGCTTTTTTCCACCTGCTGCGTGATGCTGAGCTGTTGATCCAGGCTTAGCAAATTATAATAGGCCTGGGCCGTCTGTGCCACCAGCTGTACCCGCAATGCTCTCCTGTTTTCAGCCCGGCTAAGATAATTCGCGAGCGACTCTTCCCGCTGCTTTTTCAGCTTGCCCCAGAAATCAACATCCCAAGAAACCACCGGTGCGAAATTATACTCCTGGAAGATCACGCCGCCGCCGAAGGACGCCTGCATGCTGTTTTTAGACAGACGCTGTATCCCGGTGCTGACCTGCAGGCTGATATCCGGAAGGTAATTCAGCTTTACGCTTTTCAGCTGGGCTTCCAAGGCCAGGATTTCCTCCGAAGCGATCAAAAGATCCGGATTCTTCGCCATCACCCGATCCAGCAGTGCAATGAGTTCTCGGTCTTTGAAAAAATCACGGTAAGCAGGAACTTCAGCTGTTTTTATACTGTCCGAAGTCGCATTGAATGATGCCGGAAGATTAAGCTCCGGCCTCTGATAATCCCGGGTCACTTTGCAGGACTGTAATACTCCGAAAAAAATAATGGTTATTAAACTATATTGGGTAAGTCGTTTCATCTTTCTGATTTTTATTGATTGATACCTTATCCTGCAGCCATTGGAACACCATATAAAGCACCGGGATAATCATTGCGCCCAGGATCACGCCGCTTAACATTCCTCCGGCAGCACTGATGCTGATGGACTTATTCCCCATCGCCGTTCCGCCTTTGGCAAACATCAGCGGGATCAGCCCGGCAATAAAGGCAAAAGAGGTCATCAGTATCGGCCGCAGACGCATTTTCGCACCTGCAATCCCGGCTTCAAAGACCGAAAGGCCTGCTTTGCGTTGCTGGATGGCAAATTCCACGATCAGTATGGCATTTTTAGCTAAAAGTCCCACGAGCATGATGAGTGCGATCTGGACATAAATATTATTATCGATGCCTGCTGTTCCCGTAGCGATGAATACCCCTAAAACTCCTGTCGGCAGGGACAGCATCACCGCCAGCGGCATCAGGTAACTTTCATACTGGGCCGCAAGCAGGAAGTAGACAAACAGGATGCTCAGTCCGAAAATAAAGATCATCTGCGAACCGGAATTCCGTTCCTGTAAACTCAGGCCTCCATATTCATAGCTATAGCCTTTCGGGAGTTCTTTTTGGAGTACTTCATCAATCACGCTCATTATCTTTCCGGTACTGGCTCCTCCGGCAGCATTCGTATTAATGGAAATACTGTTGTAAAGGTTGTACCGGCTGATGACCTGCGGACCGTAGACTTTTTTCAGGCTGACCAGCGTAGCTATCGGAACCATCTTATTTTCGCGGTTACGGATCATCATGTTGTCCAGCGACGCTTCGTTTTTCCTGAACTCTGCCTCAGAACGTACATTCACGCGGTATAATCTTCCAAACCGGATAAAATCCGTGGTCTGGGAACCGGTGAGGTACAGCTGCATCACATCCATAATTTCTTTTGGCGTAAGCCCCAGCTGCTGGGCTTTGTCTTCATCCAGCACCACTTCATACTGAGGGTAATCGCTCCGGAAACTGGTGAACGCAGTCCCGATCTCCGGCCTTTTGCTTAAAGCATCAATTACTTTTTTGCTCACCTTTTCAAAATCGGCAATGCTTCCCGAAGCCCGGTCCTGAAGCACAAACTCCACCCCGCCGGCATTTCCGAATCCTTCTACTGCCGGGTTCCTGAAAATCATAAATTCCCCTCTTATTTTACCTTTCACGGCAGACTGTATTTTTTCCATTACCTTATTCATATCCGATACTTCTCCCCTGTCTCTGGGATTTTTCAGGGTAATGAATCCCATTGCGGAATTGGGTGAAGCCGCTGAGCTGAACAGATTAAAGCCGGAAACGGTGCTGATGCTTTTCACTTCGGGCATGCTGCGGACAATCCTGGTTGCTTTTTCCATTTCCTTTGTGATGTCCTGAAGGTTGGCACCGGCCTGAAGGTTGACGACGAACGTCAAGTTATTATCATCTTCTTCCGGTATAAAACCTTTCTGGGCATTGCTCATCAGGAAGAAAGCACCGAAAGCAATCAGGGCCAGAGCACCCAGGGCAATAATCTTCCTTTTACCCAGAAAACGGATTGCCCTTACATATTTATCCGTCAGCCGCTCAAAGCCGGTATTAAAAGCAGTGGCAAACCTTTCGGTAAATTTCTCAGGCTGTCCTCCATTTTCCGGATGCTTGTTTTTCAGTAATAAAGCACATAAGGCCGGACTTAAAGTCAGGGCATTGACGGCCGAGATCAGAATGGCAATGGCCAGTGTGTAGGAAAACTGCTTGTAGAAAACACCCGCCGGGCCTTCCATAAAGCCTACGGGAAGGAATACGGCTGACATCACCAGGGTAATCGAAATAATAGCTCCGCTGATTTCGCTCATGGCTGAAGCGGTAGCAGCCCTTGCATTTTCACCCGTTTCTTCCATTTTCGCGTGGATGGCTTCCACCACCACAATGGCATCATCCACCACAATTCCGATAGCCAGCACCAACGCAAACAGGGTCAGCACATTCACCGAAAATCCGATCAGGTACATAAAGAAAAAGGTACCGATAATGGACACGGGAACGGCAATAGCGGGAATGATAGTCGACCGGAAATCCTGCAGGAAAACCAGGACGACAATGAATACCAGGATAAAGGCTTCCATCAGGGTGGATTTCATCTGTGAGATGGACGCATCCAGACGGTCTTTCGTATTCTGGATGATCTCGAACCTGATGCCGTCCGGCACCTGCGACTGGAACTTTTTCAATGATTCCTGTACTTTAACGGCAATTTCATTGGCGTTGGAACCGCTGGCCTGTATTATGGCAAATACCACAGAAGGCTTTCCGTCGGTAAAGGTATCGCTGGAGTAATTCGACAGCCCGAATTCTATTCTGGCCACATCCGTAAGCCGCAATACGGAGCCGTCTGTTTTGGAGCGGAGGATGATCTTTTCAAATTCTTCGGGTTTGTTCAGTTTTCCTTTGTATCGCAAGACGTACTGCAGCTGCGCATCCGATTCTTCCCCGAGGCTTCCCGGCGAAGATTCAAAGCTGTAATTCTGGATAGCGGTTTCCACATCGGAAGGCACCAGCCCGTACGCAGCCAGTTTCGACGGATTGATCCATACGCGGACGGAATAGTCTTTGGCCCCGAATAAGCTTACATTTCCCACTCCGGGAATCCTTTTCAGTTCGGGAACCAGGTTGATGTTGGCATAATTCTGAAGAAAGGCCTCGTCATACAGCTCCGGTTTTTCACTGTTGATATTCACTACCATCAGGTTGCTGGTCTGCTGTTTGGTTGTGGTAAGCCCCAGACGGATGACTTCCGCCGGCAGCTGGGCATTCACCTGGGCGACGCGGTTCTGTACATTAACGGCCGCCTGGTCCGGATCCACCCCCTGCTTAAAGATAACGGTAACGGAAAAACTGCCATCGTTGGAAGCCGTGGACGTCATGTACTGCATATTTTCCACCCCGTTGATGGCCTGCTCCAGCGGCGTCACCACCGATCGGATCACACTTTCCGCATTGGCACCGGGATAAACACCGGAAACAAAGACGGTAGGCGGGGCAATTTCGGGAAACTGCGTCATTGGGATGCGCTGCAGGCCTACAACGCCCAGCAGCACCAGTATAATAGAGATCACCGTAGCCATTACGGGTCTTTTGATAATTTTATTGAACATATCCGGAAGATTTTATTGAGCCGCTTTTGGCGTAATGACGGAGTTTTCAGGAATGGATGCCAGTTCGTTGGCCACAATCCGGTCGCCCGGTGCAAAGCCTGATTTCATCAGGTAGAAATTTCCCGACCTCGTAAAATCTTTTAAGGCTTTCAGGGTTACTTTATTCTGACGGTTCACCAGTCCCACAAATATCTTATCCTGTACCTCATAGGTCGCCAGCAACGGAATCTTATAAACATTCTGCTGAATCGTTTTCAGCACGATCCGCCCGGTGTTACCGGTCCGGAGCAGGCCTTCGGGATTCGGAAAGGAAGCACGGAGCGATACGGAACCGGTGTTCTGATCGAACTGCCCGTCCATCATATCGATTTTCCCGGCGTGGCTGTACGTTTTGCCGTCTGCGAGCAGTAAAGCAATATCCTGAAAGCCTTTCAATTTTTCGATTAAGGTTTTTCCTGGGCGGGTGGCATTGATGTTCAGGATTTCCTTTTCGGGAAGGGAAAAGTAGACATAGATTTCACTTACCTGCGACAGGGTGGTTAAAGCCTGCGCATCATTAGGTCCTACCAATGCGCCGATCCGGTTGGGAATCCGGCCGATGTAACCGCTTACCGGGGCTTTGACGATAGAAAATCCCACATTAAGATTGGCCGAGGCAACAAGGGCCTGCTGCTGTTTTACGGCAGCGAGCGCATTGTCATAATTGGTCCTGGCTTTCCGGTACTGGAAATCGGCCACGACTTTATTATCCGTCAGCACTTTATATTTATCCAGCTCCAGTTTTGCAGATGCTAATTGGGATTTTGCCATTCCCAATGCCGCCGACGCCGTATTTTTCTGCTCCCGGTATACATTGGCGTTGATCCTGAATACAGGCTGTCCGGCTCTTACGTAAGCGCCTTCATCCACATAAATTTTGTCGATGTACCCGCTGATTTGCGGCCGCAGCTGTACATTGTCCTTCCCCTGCAAGCTGGCAGGAAAAGCTTGTTCCACTACTCCGTCTTCCGGATGAAGAGTCATGATTTCCGCCTGAACAGGTTCTGCCTGCTCCGTCCTGTCCCGATCTTTGCTTCCTCCGCAACTCATGAAAAATACTGCAAAGGCTGCCAGGAACCCTGTGTTGAGGGTTTTAAGATATTTTTCTGGTTTCATTCCGCTCTGTCTTACATTTTAAGGCAAAGCTACCGCTGCGCTGCGAGCGTTAAAACCGTTTTGTAACTGAAATGCGGAAAATGGCGGGTGAAATGTAAGAATGACGAATTGAAGTAAAGGTAATTATGACTGTTACTTTCATATATCCTTTTGTGAGATTAATTTGATTTTAATTCAAGATGTAATTACTTTAATTTTATGGAAAAAAATATATTTAAGTCAATAATAAATATTCTTACATTTAGGAGAAATTAGTGCATGAAAAACTTTTTTTATTTTTTAAGAGGTGAGCTTGTAGTTCAGGAATTGATTAGTATTAAATCTAAAATAAAATTTACTGTTTTAATGATTCCGATTATGTTCATTATAATTTTATTTTTATCATTGATACAGTTGCTTCTTTCACATTGGGAAATTATCGATCCGATAAAATCCCAAGGAATGGTCCCTTCTTATATGAAATCAATGTCTACATTTCAAATAATCCTAGAAATTGCTTTTCTTGCTCCTCTTTTAGAAGAAACAGCTTTCCGAGGACCTTTGCAGTACAATCCTACTTTGTTTAAAATAGCGTTATTTTCCCTATCATACCTGATTATTTGTCGCATTGCTGATCTCAATTTCTACGAGTTGAGCCTGCCAACTACCGGAGTTCTTGCTATATCGTCCTTATACTTATTAATTTCTAAAAAAATTATCATACGAATTATACATTATTTAAAAAAAGGTTTTTTTCGCACCTGTCTTATCTGGTGTAGTGCTTTTGCCTTTGGATTATGGCATTATTATAATTTCGATTTTAGTCAAAGCAATTTTCTAACAATCATTGTTTATTTGCTTCCTTTTATGCTCAATGGCTTACTTCTTTCGTATGTTGCTATAAAAAATGGACTTTTATGGAGCTTTATTCTACACGTGGTCAACAACTTATGGCCACTCATATTATGGCTTTGAAATAAAATGGAATTTTTACATCGTTTTGTGAGATTTAATTTCATTTATAATGCTTCAGGAGTTTACGGCCAAAATAAAACCGTACTTCTGCCTCGGATTCCATAATGTTTGTGCATCTGCAGGTAAGTAAACTCGCCTTTTTATATCCGATTGACCAGTCCTGATGTAAAAGACATTGTGTAATTGCATTGTGTGCATTTTTTCTTTTGTTTTTTCTCGGGTTTTCATGATAAGTCTATTTTGTATCAACTTATTTCAGGACGGGGTAAAGATGATAAAAAAAGGCTGCCTCAAATGAGACAGCCTTTGCTTTTAGATTATAATAATTTATTAAATTCCTTATTTAATAATACCACGTCCTTATCACCTATATTTCTTAAAGTCAGATCATATTGAGTCAACTCTGTTCTTGTTGATATTTCCAGAATCATTTCATTCTGAGATAACTTATTCAATTTTTTGATATAAAAGTCATTTTCCAAAGCTTTTTCTTTATCTTTTAAAATTAAAGGTCCATCATATACTTTTAAAAAACTTCTGTAGTACATGTAAATACAGTCATTACTAAAATAAAATTTAACAAAAGAAATATCTGTTCCCTGATTAATAAAACCTCTAAAAGCTACTGTTGGAGTCCTAATATCACTTCTTGAAATCAGATGACGCAAATCTACTCCTTTAGGCATATTGATAGTCTTAAAATAATTTATCACACCAATAATCATTACCAATAAAGCAATTTGTGAAAATTCTTTGCTATATCTAAAATTGATTATCCCTCTAAAACCTAGTTGACTCACTATCATCAGTATTATTATTATACCAATAATAATATAGGGTAAGATATCTTTTCCATTAATCTTTAATCTAACTTGTTTTAATCTCATTTATTAATGTTTTCATTGCCCTTTCCTGTCCATTCCATTTAAAAATAACATTTTCACCAAATAATTACAGCGAAATTGATTTCATTGTATTTATTTGGTGAATCCTCTAAATCAAAGCATTGACTTTTTAATTTACACATTTCGTGAGATAGTGTACTTATTTTTGAGAGTTATCAGTAATTTCTGACCCTGCTTCCATGATATTTACTTCTTGCTCAAATTTTTGTTTTTCTCTTTTGATCGCATCAAGCCAGTTTTGTCGTCTTTTTAGTTTTCTTTTATCTTTTTCTATATCAATGCTGGTAACTAATTGTTTTTCTAAAGTTTCAATTTCTAATTCCATTTCAGCAATTTTTCTATTATCTCTATCAATTAGTTTTTTAAAACCATTAATTTGTCTTTGCTTTGAAACGATAAACTTACTGTGCAAACCTGTACGTGAAGAATAAGGTATATTCATCTGATTTCCTATATTAGAATGCTGTCGTTGCATCAATGATGGCTGGCTATGAATACCATTGTTTTGAGAATATGCATAGAATGAGGTTGTCAATATGGCTATATTTAGCGATTGTTTAAATACTTTCATCTAATTAATATTAATATTGTTAAGTAGAACATAATTTTCAGATTTCGCATCTATTTGTAATAAATTAAATTATACTTTTTAATTAACTTAAATTACAAAAATATAAAAACTTTATACTAATACAATATTTTGTCCCATGCACCTATTTCTATCATTTTAAGCTTTATTTATAGTTGAATAATGTCGGAAATTGATTTTATCCCAATTAATTTTTATAAGTTGATCGTTAATTTTATTTATATTTGGAAAACAGAATATCCTATATAGATAGTTTAATAATTATTATATTAATTAGCTCTCTTTCAAAAAGCTTTTTAGTTGATCATATTGATCCATCGTTTTGTGAGATCCTGATCTTATCCTTACATAAAAATGTATCTACCATAGAATTTATTTTTTTAAAGAATTGTAAGTCAAAATTTAATGTTATCAGTTTATAGCTAATATGCACTGCACTTTATTTTTTACTATAGATACTTACAGAGAATCTTTTAGCAAATGTTTCAAAAACTTCTTTTAAAGGCTTTCCAAAAATATGGTATTCAATATTTTTAGTTTGTCCATATCCAACTTCGGTAATTTGATCTGAAGTAAGTTCGCTGAATATACCATTAACAAATTCCTCTAAAAGTACTCCGTGGGCTGTATTTCCGCTTGCAAGTTTTGTTTGAACGGCCGGTGGTATAAGCTCTACAACACGGCATTTTGTATCAACTAATGAATGGCGGAGTGTCATTGTATAGCTCCGAAGTGCTGACTTACAAGCACTGTAAACAGGTGCAAAGACTTGCGGAATATATGCCCCGCCTGAGGTAACATTTATTATTACTGAAGGTTGCCCATGTGCTATTAAGACAGGTACCAGCAAATGGTTCAAATGGATGGGTGCTGATAATAAAATGTCTATTTCATTTTGCCTTTCTTCCCATGAAGCATGATCTTCTGAAAGCTCTACCCGCCGTTGGATACCTGCGTTATTAATAAGAATATTTATATCAGGCATATGCTCTCTAATATATTCTGCCAGTTTTTCACGTTCTTCGGGCTTGCTGATGTCATTTTTAAAAGTCTCGATATTCTGTAGTTCGTCACCTGTCCTCCGTAATTTTTCTACATTTCTTCCAGTAACAATCACTCGGCTTCCTGCTTCATTAAATTTTTTAGCCAATGCTTTTCCAATTCCATCTGTTCCGCCTGTTATTAATACTTTACTTTGCAATAAATCCATAATTATTCTATTTTAGAAATACAAAGTTACGTTAGCATACTTTTTTAAAATGGTCATCATTTCAGAATTTACATTTGTTTGATTAGCATTCAATAATCGATTACGATATTCCTTAGGTGTTATTTCCGCAAAACGTTTAAACCACTTTGTAAACTGAGAAGGCTCAAAAGTCAAAATTAAAGCAATCTCCCTTATTGATAAAGATTGATCAGATAAAAGTCGTAAAGCTCTTTCCATTATTTTCACCTGGTAAATTCCACATGCGGAAAATCCAGTGGCTTTTTTTATCGTATTACTTAAATGTTTTACATCAATGAATAATATAGCTGCGAAATTTTCTATTTCAAACATTTCATCTGCCATAGTATTAATAAGATCATCCAAATGCCTATCAATCGCATCTATATATAATATTGTAATTTCTTCTGATCTTTTCATTCTTAAAATAGCTAAATTTCTACAATGTAATTATTTTATAACTTTTTAATCGTTGTTTGAAACTAATATAAAAAGACAACTATGTAAATTATGATTTACATCATAATTACTCATGAGTCAATGCTCTATTATTGTTATGTGATTTTGTAATTATATTAAACAAATGTGTAATTTCCCTTTTGTAAAATTATAAAGGAAATTTTATATTATGGGGACCTTATTAGATTTATTTTACAAATCGTTTTTTGAGATTCAGTTATTTTTGGTCACAATTAATTCCTCCATGAAAATTCTCGTTTATATAGTCTGAAATTTCAGGATAATAAATGCTTGCTGAAGTCGTACCCAAAAATATATAAGAACTTGCATATAAGAAATGAGAGTTAGGATTTGACGCCGGCCTTATAAAACGATTTTTTAGCTTTTGGCTCACGTATGGATACATTAATGATTTACTTTTATTATCGTAATATGCCAAAAGCCCATCTTCTATACTTAGTATTAAGTTATGTTTTTGCCAATCTTTTATATCACTCTCATAAAAATCGTCAATTTCTTCACATAAATTATCTAAATTAAAGTTTAATTTATTACATATAAGTACTGAGAAGATATTGTCATATGGATTATTTTGTGGGTCAAAAGGTCCGTTTATATCTTTTTTTATAACAACTGGATTAGATATATTTTCTTTCAATTTTTTGCTCTTAGCAAGTTTATTTAGCGCAGCTTTAAAATCCATTTTACTGAGGTTAGATTTAATTTCAACTATGCCTACAACTGTTTCTACTGGAAAGAATCTTTGTTTTTCGCTATTTTCAATCAGAGGTGTATTATTTCTATCATAAATTAGAATGTCAACTTGTGTGCTAACATCTCCTTTATCTGTAATTATGAAGCCACTTCCCATATCTAATCTTACAGGAATAAATGATCTTAAATAATCTTTACAAATTTGTTCTCGATGTGTTCCAAATTCACCAGGATGAATTAATGTTTTTTTTACTTCATCATAAAATATTTTTCGAGAAGTCTCTTTAAATGAATACTTAAAGAATTCAATTTTTTCTTCTAATATATTGTTAAAAATGTAATTACTCATAGGGACTTTGATATCTCCGAATTTCATTTAAATATTGAATTTATTTGAATATCGTTTTGTAAATTTTTATAAAGCTTTGACAATACTATTTTATTTGAAGGCCAGTTGGTAATTAAAATTGATTTCAAATTTTACTTTGTCATCTAAATTATCATATCTCTCTTTCACTTCTGGAAATTTATTGATAATATTTTTTGTCATAATATTAGTCATTATATAAGAATAGAAAAGCATTAAATATAACGTTTCTTTCATAAAAGGATGATCCTTCAAGTGCTTTGCCTGTTTTAGCTGTAAAGCCATAATTCCTTCAGAATGCGCATATACTGAAGCTATAAAATATATTTTTGAGAACATACCATTAGAACTGAATTTTGATTCTGACATAATGGTATCCCATGTCTTAAATAGTTTTCCAGATCCATTTTCTAACAAGCTTTTCTGTTGTTTTTCAGTAAGTGTATTAAAGATGGGATTATTTGATATACTCTTTCTAAGATTATCAATTGCTGCTTTTTCATCAGCTAATCTCTCATTATCAGTCTTTTTTGGGTCAGAAAAAACTTTGGATCTTAAAATCATTGAAGACATCATCCATGAATCAAAGCGTAATTTATGCTCTTCTAGAATAGATGAATTTAAATATAAATGTTGATACATCAACAATGATTCATATTGTGATCTTACAATAGTGATTATAGAGGAGATATCGAGAAATTTAATGTGCGGTACACTATTTTTATAATATTTTGATTTTATTGAATGTCCTTCAGATAAATCGAGCAAGCTTAAATTCTGTAGGTGAAACTTTAAGATTAATTGTTCAGAATAAATGTCATTTGACTCAAGTTGCACATTTTTTTCAGCTAAAATCTCGTGTAAATATACTAAAAGGTCCGTGCTGTCAAATAATTTCTTTTTAATATTATCAATATTTTTTGTTGCATACAACTCGTAAAGCTCTGTAGCCCATAATCTTTCATTGGTCATTTACTTTTTTACTTTTGTTTTTGAATTTATTAAATAAGCAATTTTTTATTAATATTTTAAATCTTATTGTGAGATTCATTTTTAATTTTTATTCTCTGCAGCTATGTCTCTTCAGTAACTTCACCGTTAACCGGTCGTGATCATTCGTACCGCATTGTTATGAAATTATAGGATCCAGTCTCCGGAGCTCATAAGCTTACTTCCCTTCAGTAACTTAAGCGAGAATTTGTAACAATTCTTGGCATGGCCATCGTCTTAAATCCAATCTCCTGGATCTAATCATCTAATTATCTTTATCCAAGTTAATTTTTACAAGATGATCTTTTTAGAAATATTTGAAGTATCCTTTTTTGAGACTTAATCTATCGGATACAACGTTTGGATATTGCCGAAGGCGGGATTTTTTGTACTTCATCTCATTCAATGTACAAAAGCTGATAGAAGCATACAAGTTCAGTTTTCTACGTCAGATCCGCTTTGGCAATACCATGCTAGCTGTAGTTATTATTTAATAATTTTTATTGCTTGTCCAATTACAATTTCTAAGAAGGTCTTATTGGCGATTTCCAAAATTGCATCTGTTGTTGATACAAGTTTTACCCATTTTATAGGTTTCGATGAACTTATTTGAATATCGGCTAATGAAATTTCTTTAATATCTGATGTTAGAAGAATGTCAAAGGAATATTTGTCTTTTCTGTTGAATGGTTTCAGTGTGATGTCAAATGAATTTACTTGATTTTGTAAACTTGGATATATTTTTAAGTCAGCAACATGATGTCTATCGGATGTATTTGGGTTCACATGAAGAAACTTTATCTTATCGGATGCAGTTACTCCAAAATCAAACTCAGGATAATCACTAAGCCCAGTATTTAATAATTCAATTGTCCCTGTATAAAGTATGGAAAATTTATATTCACGTGTATCGTCTTGTAATATTACTTCAGAGTTAATAAGTTTATTGTCTACCGAATTATAAAATGATTTTATTTCAACATTATGTCCAACTGGCTGAACTCTATTTCTTCTATTGTCAAAATATTGTTTGATAAAAGCTCCAAATGCTCCACCACTTAAAAATCCTAAACCAACTTGTATCCAATTTATTTCTTTCATATTTTAAAGCCAACATTCAAAATTACGTAATGCGTTAATACTAATTATATAAAAGTGCGCTTATAACTTTCAATAAAATGCAATCACCTAAAATTGTAGCACTTACTAATTTAAACAGTTAAATAAATGCATAAACTAAAGATTACAGATAGATCTTTTCAAATGTTCATGCTACTAATTTATAACTTCAATGTACGGAAATATTCAATTTAATTCAAAGAATTATTTCAATCATTTCTTGAAATTTGGGTTGCACCTACATATTTTATATCTCTTTAGAAAAGACTATGGACGTCAATCCTTAAAGCAATCTCTTTTTTAAATTTATAGTATTAATCTGACACCTTAAAAGTTTAAAATTATTAGCGTTAATGCTGATTGACTTAGTTTTGTGTATTACTCAAATTATTATACTCCAAGACAAATTTAAAATACGTATTTTCCAAAGATATCCACTTAATAGAAGGCTGTTTTATTTATTATGAAGAGCGTTTTCAATAATTTTCATTTGCTCATCTGTTATATCGTTTCCAGAGAATTTTGCCGTTCCTTTTGCAAAATCTATGGTGATATTAATATCAAGATCTTTAAGTTTATCTTTAACCTTTTCCAAATCATTAGTGAAGTTTTTTTGAAAAGCCTCTTCAGTGCCATCATAAAGAAATTTCTCAATTTTTGATGTTGCCACAGGTTTGTTTAAAGTAGTAAAAATTAAATTCATATTAAAATAGCACATTTAAGTAGTTGCTGTCTAATATAGCGAAATTAATCTTTCTTTGAGATTTGATAACTAAAAAAATATAAAACGGCCTGATAAATTTACTGATTGTTTGATGTAATGTATTAATCAGGTTTAAATGTCTAAAAACATAGATTCTGCCTTACAGCTAATACATACTTTTACCGGATTTTGAATTTGTTCTATATCGGTATCAGTATATAGAAAATCAAAGGCCTCCTGCAGGAAGCCTTTGAAACACCAAATCACAAAATATTAATATGAAAAATTTTATTTATAAAGCCGTTGCCGTATAAGTTACTGTTTGAGTATATGTTCCTGCAGGTTTCCCTAAGATATCGGAAGAGGATGATTTCGCTGCCGGGATGGTGTAGTCCAGGTTCAGGGTTAAGGCACTTCCAAGCGGAGCATTGGATACCAAAGTCTGATCTGATGAAGATAAAACAACCGCGCTTTTTGTTCCGCCCATGGTTCCGGATGCTGCCGCTGCTTTGATGGTCAAAACATTGACAGGAATTAAGTTGGTTCCATTCATGAAATTAGCGCCCCCTGCTTTTACCTTAACATTGAAGTTCTTCGTTGAAGTCACTTTCAGAGAGTTGGCTTTGGTAACGGTCTGATCAGAGTTATAATCCGCTGCAGTAGCATAGTTGAAGTCAACCGTGTTGCCGATGGCAGTACTTCCCGCATCGATTGAGATAACATCATTCAGGGTAATGTTTACTGTTGTAGTAGCGGTAGTGTTTTGAGCATGAACATTGTTGGTTCCTAAGATGAAAGCTCCGAAAGTTAAGGCTGCGATGGCGAATTGTTTTATCATAATCGTATTATTTTATTTTTTATTCCTGATTAATTGTCCTCTTTTGACATTACAAATCTACGCCGGTGATAAAATTTTCCCTGTAGTGGAAAATGGAAGTTCATGTAGTAAAATGACTACAAGACAATCCATTTGGCTCTAAATAAAAAGCCCCCAACACTTAGAAGTATTGAGGGTTTATTTAAAATTGATATTTTATTTAAATTCAGTGGTAGTATCGTTTTTTGAGAACTTTCTCTAAATGTATTAATTCCTTTAGAATTATTCGTCATGGTGCATATATAACCAATTTATCATTGTCTTATCTTTAAAAGAATTATGATTTAGTTTTTCTAAAAGTCCCTTTCTATGATCAGTCCCGCAAATAAGAATCGCATTGTTAAAAGGATTGGTTATACGGTAATTATAAATGTTCTGTAAAATCTCCCATTCACGCTTATTATGAATCTCTTCTTCATGTAAATATTTTGTTAAGAGTTCTTTGGAACAATTATCAGTTAAGATCTTTAATTCTAACCTTTTTAATTCTGTAATTTGTTTTGTACATAGTGAACTATTCAAGAATTTGAAACCATAATGTTGAATATTCTTAATTAATTCTGTAAAGATAATTTCATAATTATCATCAAACTGAAATAGAAGTTCGTATTCCGAGAATATTTTATCGAAATCATAACTGTAAGTATCTACAGGGAAATGTTTTGCTTCATTATCTTTTATATATGCACTAACTGCCTTTGATTCTACGGTATTTGGTTGATGTCGCCCGGAGTAAATAGAATAAAAAACATTAGTAGGGAGTTCTTCAAAAATTACATCAGGCTTGAAAATTTCTATAATTTTGAATAGCTCAGAAGGGTTACACATTCCTATTTCAGAGTGATACGAACCTATAATTGTAATATTATTGGTAAATTCCTTTTCTAGTTTCATCTTTTTTGAGATAAGACTACTTAATGTATTTTTGATAATGTCTATCAATGTAGATTTCTATTTCTCTTAAAATAAGATGAAATTCATACATAGGATCTGCCATATTTTCGAAGTCCATATTTGCAAATATCAGTGGGTTAGCTAAAACATCAGCCATTAGATAAAACTGAGATTCATTTAGTTTATTCAATAATTTTACAAAATCGCTTTCAAGGAAAGGCATATAAACAAAAATGTTTTCTATTAATGCCTTTGCATTAATATATGAATTATTGTAAATTAATTGAGAATATGTTACAGGTATTGGATTAGTAACTGTACCTAATACAATAGTTGGGTGAATTGTTTTTGGATTTGTATTTTTACAAAGTCTGACGTACTCTTCTTTTGTAATTTTCTTTGTTATATCTTCTGTTAAACAATTATTTGCCGAAGCTAAAGTCGTTACTACACTGTTTCCTCTTCCTATTAGCTGACTACTTAAATTATATACTGTCGAAAAAATATTTCTTTTGTCTTTGTTTTCCTGGTATTTTACAACAACTAAGTAAAAGATATAACTCGCAATGTAAGCCAAACTAAGGTTAGAAAGGATATTTCCAATTTCATTACTCTTAGGTATTAACTCAGAAATATCATTAAAAAAAACATTATTACATAATACTATTATTATAGAAATAACTAGAAAAATAATTAAAATCCGCTTTTGGCTCATAGGTTATTATCGTTTTGTGAGACTATTTATATATTTTTTATAATAATGCATGTAAATAATCTGCTGTATTTACAAGCCCGTTTTTTCTAAAACTTTCTAACACCTGATATTCATTCATTTCTGGTTTTTTTTTGTATAAAACTAATTCACGAAATGCTTTTACTGCCGTTTCATGGTTTAGATCAATTATATCAGTTAGAAAATCGTCAGCACTAATTGCCTTAAGACCAAATGATTCTAAATACTCTTCTGGAAAATCTTTTAGATTATTTGTTACGATTACATTAGCATTAGTTTTGATTGCAGCAGCTAATACATGCCTATCATCAGCATCTGGTAAAGATAATTGATCGATTAGACCTTGATAGTTTTGTACCAAGGCATCTGGAAAAGCATTATTTGATATTTGAACTCGTTTTTCTGCTTCAGATTCTTCAATACCTTTTCTTATCATAACAGATTTCCATTCTTCAAAAATATTACTACTCCATTTTGGAGTATATAAATCAAAATGTGCAAACCAGAAAAGTAAATCCCTAATGACAAGTGGGTAAATTACATTTGTATCTAAAACTGCCTTAAACCGTACACTATGAATCATATAAACCTATTTCTTCATCAAAACTCATAATATCAATGAGAAAATTCTTTTGTTTTCTCTTCATTTCATTTTTATACTTTAAAATGTCTTCATACAATATACGCCTGTGTTTTCCTACTTTGGTAAAATTAATCTCACCGTCTTCTAACAATTTGACAATATGCGGACGCGAACATCCCAATAATTCAGCTGCTTTTTGAGTAGTAACCTCCGTTGCAACTGGAACTATTGATATAGGTTTTCCTTCACTCATTGCTTTTAAAATGTCATTAAATAATTTCATAGCTATTAAGGGAACCTTAATTTTTTCCTGAGTTTCTTCTATTTCAATTTCCGTACTTTCATTTTCCAAATGTGGTAAAATGGATGATAAGGCAGAATAGGACTCTTTTGCTGCTAGTTGTTCTGTTTTTGTTGGTCGCTTTATTATTTCTAAGGTATCCATCTTTTTTTATTTTAGATCATAAATATAAACGAAATAAACGAAATAAACAAAATAAACAAAATAAAAGAAATTAATTGTGGTTTTATCGTTTTGTGAGATTTGTTTATAATTTTATTCCCTGCAGTTATGTTTCTTTATTATCTTTAGATCCTAGTGCAATTTTGATCCGGTCATCCCCTCAGGTATTCCAGGATACGATTTCCAAAAATAATCACCTGATTGCTTAGCCGGCTTGTATCCTTCAGGAATTTACCTGGCAACCGATGGCAATTCCTGGTTGCGGCTATTATTCCGGATATCTCTGGAGCAGACTATCCGAATCCTAATCAAGTACCGGAAGATAATAACATTCTGATTGTAAAATATGGGTTGGCCTTTCGTAATGTTTATATTTAAAAACCAAGTACTGAAATTAACCTCCTATTTTACAGCTATTTTTTTACAGTTAATTTGAAAGTTTTAATCAAGGCCTGATTCTCACTCCGTACTGAGAGTATGTAAGAGCCGTTGGACAACAGATCTCCAAGCATGAAATACTCTTCTTTATTTTTCTGCATATTCCGGGAATAGATAAGTTTGCCGGACATATCATAAAGTGTAATAAAATGAGGCCTTTTCTGTAATACCGATCCCTTCAAACTGAAATTTCCGTTATTAGGGTTATTATAAAGGACAAGATCATCTATCCGGTCCGTTTCAGCGGCAGAAAGAAAACTGAGGCTGAATTTTGCAATAAAAGAAGAAGTTCCGGAAGTCACTCCATTTGGATAGATAATATTTTGCTGATAGCCATTAGAAGAGCTGTATCCTAAAGTACGGTCTGTATTACCATAAAGAAAGAAGCCGCCCTGATCATTTGAAAAGGCACACTGAACCGAACTGCCGCTGAAAGTGGGTCCAGTACCGCCGTAGTAGGAGATAAAGTCTGGAAATCCGGTACCTGTATTTAAAATACCGAAAAACAGATCCTCACTGTCCGGATTAGGCTTTGCTGAAATGTATGCGCCTGAAGTGGCGATATTCTGATTGCCGCTGCTTACGCCTGTGAATAAGAGCTTGCCGTTTTTCACATCCAGCCCCCGGTCCCCGCTGTACATTTCCATACCGTCCGTTCCTATGTAGGTGCTCCATACTCTCCCTCCGGAAAGACTGAATTTTGTAATGAACAGATCGAAACCGTCTGTCGTCTGCGGTCTGTAAGCTCCTTCCGATGCAAAATAGTTCCCGGGAATCCCAAAGGTCATTCCCGTAACATATACTCCTGTGTCATCTGCCTTAATGTCTGAAAGACCCGCACCACCGCCATTTCCTGGTATTCCGTAATAGGTTCCCCACATTCTCTGCCCTGTGCCGGCATCTATCTGAGCAATAAACTGGGATGCTTTGGCAGGCTGAAAGGTGCCTGGGGTTGATAGATCCGTACCTGTAGGATTAAGATCTTTATTTCCACAAATATACAGATGACCTCCGAAAACGGCTATCCCGTTTATCGAAGCTGAAGGCGTATAAGTAGCCCAAATTTTCTGACCCTGCGGATTCAGTTTCACAAGATAGGAATTTGATAAGGCGATTCCCGCCGCATCATAGACCGTATTGAAAACCGGCTGAAAAGTACCGGCATCCGCCAGGTTCTGCCACCGGGTAAGTCCGGCCAGGTAAATATTTCCGTTTTCATCAACCTCCATCGTATCAAAGCTGCTGTTTCCCGGAAGATAGGTTTGCCACAGAACAGTGTTGCTGCCATCATATTTGGTAAGAAGTATATTTTCGGATTCCGGTGGATTGATAAGCCAGGCTCCCGGAGTAAGAGCTGGATAACCAGTGAGACTGCGCTGCATTTCATACTGGTTTCCATCCCGGTCTCTGTACACCGGAAATTTAGCTGAGGAAAGCGGTGTAACGGAAGGGCTGTATCCGGCATATAAAAGACTCCCTGCCGAAGTAAATTTCCCGGAAAAATTATCAGGAACGGAATAGCTCCCGGTATATGACGGGCTTCCCGGTGAGGCAAACTGATTATAATAGGATACCGGAACCGTTCCCAGGCCCGGATTGGGAGAGCCGGTCCTGGCATCTACAAATATATCAGAGGATGCATTTTCGTAAACCTTTGTTAATGCCGTATTTACTGCTCCGAAATACGTTGCCCAATCCCTTTGGTAATTAAAAGAAGTCTGGGCTGAAAGCCCTGATGCAAGCAGTAGAAAAAATAAGTTTTTTAATTTCATGAATTTGGTGATTTCACAATTATTGTCCGTTAAAACAAAAATATACAAACTTTTGTGAATTATGTAAATTAAAACGTTGATTTTTCAATAAATAAACATCTGCTTTTTAAATAATTCATTATACTAACCGTTTCCTTAGTCTTAATATTGAAACTATATTTTAAATTACCCTTTTTTGAAATTCATTTTTAATTTTATTCTCTGCAGCTGTGCTGATTTAAGAATTTCGGAACCGGTAATAACTTGTGGTATAGACATTGTCATGGATTACCCGGATTTAATCTTCTGTAACCTATCAGCTGGGATGCGCTGCCGGATTGTCTCCTATCAGTAAATTACTAATGCTGATAGCGATTCTACTCTACCTATTGTTTGGGATAACCTGGATCCAATATTCCGGAGCTAAGCAGGCGATTACTTTTATACCTGTTAAATTTTACATCTTGGCAGAATGTAAGGGATCATCATTTAGTAAAAAAAGCGATGATTTTCTCGCCAATTCCCAATATTCCTGCTATAATGCAAAAAACAGAAAATATCCACGTTCCGATACTAGTGCCTTTTTGATATGCAGAATCATCTTTCATATAAAGCTTTTTGCGATTGGATATTATTTTAAACAGTATTCCCAGTATTCCCATTATTAAAGCTAAATATTCCATTAATGTACTGTTGTTATCGTTTTGTGAGATTTTTTAATGTATATGTTTCCGCACAGCTTTAAAATTAAGTTTCAGTTTTATTTTCTTTTTCTTCAAAACTGTTTAACTCTTTATTTAATTCCTCTAACAATTGTTTTTCTGTTGGCAAATATAGCTGATATTGACTTGCAATAATCTGTTTTTCGCCTTCTGGTAATGTAAATTTTACAACTGCATCATTCTTATCTGCACATAGCAGAATTCCAATCGTTGGATTTTCGTGCGGTAATTTTTCCTTGCGGTCATAATAATTGACATACATCTGCAATTGACCAATATCCTGATGGGTAAGTTTATGTGTTTTGATTTCGATGATAACAAAACATTGTAATAATCTGTTATAAAACACCAGATCTATGAAGAATTCATCCCCTTCAAGATGAATTCTTTTTTGTCTTGCTACGAATGAAAAACCATTTCCTAACTCCAATAAGAAATCTTGCAAATGAGTAATGATAGCACTTTCCAAGTCTTTTTCGTAATAAGAATTCTCACTCTTTAATCCGAGAAATTCCAAAATCATGGGGTCTTTGATGATTTCTTTGGCTTCAGATGGCTGCTTATCATTTCTTGCTACTGCTAATACACTTTCTTTATTATTACTTATTAAAAGTCGTTCGTATAAGCTACTGTAAATTTGCCTTTCCAACTGACGGACTGTCCAATTATTTTTTATTGTTTCTGCAATATAGAACTCTATTTTGTCCTGATTGTCAAGCCTGATAAGAATTTTGTATTGGCTCCAGCTTAATTGCGAATACACTGTATTCGCAATTGGAAATGTACGGTAAAACTGACGGAAAATTTCAATTTGTCTTTTAGAAAAGCCATTACCATATTCTGGTTCCAACTCTTCAGAAATATATTTAGTCAAAAACTTACCATAATCCGCACGGTCCTTTCCTTCTTGTTCTTCCTCAAAAATACGCTTACCAATACGCCAATACATCATTGTGCGATAATGATCAACAGTGCGGATCGCATTATTCTTTGATTCTATAATGATACTTTTTATGTCGTTTATTATGGTTCTGCTTACAGACATCTTTGTTTATATAACTTTAATTTCAATAATCGATAAAATTATAAAAAGAAAAATAGATCTTGTTATGATATATGCAAAGATTGATTTTTTCAAAGACATTTAAATTTTGTAGAATATTTTCTGGTTAAAATTTCCGGTATATATTTCCATTAATGTAAAATACCACGTGGTATATTTCCTCTTGATAAATTCTCTGGTTAGATTTTTTGAAGTTAGAACGTACTTCCATTTGCTCAAGGATGATGTAATTACAGGAAATAGGCTATGGCAGATAGGAGAACAGATGACAGGCGTAAATATCATTTGCAGCCCTGATAATCTTTCCGGCATTATATCAAAAACAAACCGGCCGGCTTTTCTCTAAAGCTTTATCACGCAGTTTTTGACAATTAGGCCTCATTAGGACCATTGCTGACTTATATCCAATATGCGATAACCGGCAAACAAAAGTTTATTTAATATTGCCACTTCGGTGCTCTTTAAAAACCTCTATATTATTGGCAATCCATAGCCACAATGGCGTTACCTGTATTAATAAACCTTTTCCCAGCGCTGTCAGTTCATATTCTACTCTGGGTGGCACTTCGGGATAAACAGTTCTTGCGACAAGACCATCTCTTTCGAGTTCACGAAGGCATTTAGTCAACATCTTCTGACTGATTCCATTAATATGTTGCTCTAAATTTGAAAAGCGCATCTTTCCATCTATACCCAAGGCATGAATGACAAAAAGTGACCATTTGTTACCAACATGGTTAAGTATGGCGCTTTTAAGCTCATCCTGGTCTTTGGTCAGAACTTTACAAATATCATCCCAGGCACCTTCGATTTCTGCGTCTGTCATTTTATAATGTATCTACTAGATTATGATGATTAAAGATAAATTTTTTCTACATAAAAACTTTATAAAAATAAATTATTGTCTATCTAACCTTCAGCAATTTCTTTTTAATCGTGTAAAAATAATGGATCTAAAAATCAAAAAACTAACATGCAGGTAAGTTACTAACCAGATGGTTTCTTATATTTTTTCAATTCAGAAAGCCTTAATTTTACATCTGGAAATGAATAGATTGACCTTTTGGACAAGAATTCATATACTAAAATTATTCTATAATGAAAGATACATCAATTTTAATTTTGGGAGCAGGTGAACTTGGTATGCCTGTCATCCGAAATATTGCAAAGAAAGCCAAAAACTATCACAATGTAACAATTACGGTCTTGCTTAGAGAAGCAACGATCAACTCAGAAGATACCGACAAAAAAAAGAATGTTTCAGAGATCAAAGAACTTGGAGTTACGCTGCTTCCAGGAGATCTTTCAGCTCCCTCGTCAGAATTGATCGCTATCTTTAAAAACTATGATGCCATTGTTTCCTGTACAGGTTACGGCACCGGTGCAGGTGGATTCCAGCTTAAATTAGCTAATGCCGTATTGGATGCTGGTGTAAAAAGATATTTCCCGTGGCAGTTCGGCGTTGATTTTGAAATCATCGGACGAGGAAGTGCCCAGGATCTCTTTGACGAACAGCTTGATGTCAGAGCGCTTCTCAACTCGCAAACTGCCACCAAATGGGTTATTATCTCCACGGGCTTATTTACGAGCTATTTATTTGAGCCCTTCTTTGAGGTTTTAGATTTGGAAAACAAGTCTATCACGGCTTTGGGAAGCTGGGATACTGCTGTTACGGTAACGACACCCGATGATATTGGAAAACTTACAGCCGAAATATTCTTTGCAGAACCTCAAATAGAAAATGAAATCGTTTATATCGGAGGAGATACGATATCATATGCCGAATTAGCTGACATTGCAGATTCACTTTCAGGTACCAATTATGAAAGAAAAGTACTTACAACCGAAAACTTAGACCAGAATCTAAGAAATGATCCGGATAATTTCGTAAAAAAATACCAGCACATTTTTGGACACGGCGCAGGTGTATCTTGGAACATGGACCAAACATTTAATTTTAAAAAAGGAATAGATACAATCTCCGCAAAACAATGGGCAGAGAAAAATATTCAATGGAAGTAGTTTTCAATATATTTAAACTAATAATAACCTGGCAACTGAACCTGACTCAATCTTAATTGAATGAGTCAGGTTTAATTATTGGCATCTACAGGTATTGTTTTTCAAATTCATATGATAATAGAATATTATAAATTATGATTTGCATCATAATTTACTGGGAGTCAGTCGTCTATTATTGTAAGTGATTTTATAATTATATTAAACAAGTGTGTAAATTCCCTCTTATATAATTTTAAAAGGGAATTTTTATATCATTCGATCTTATTAAATTTATTTTACGAATCGTTTTTTGAGATTTTAATTATTAAACCCAACGTTTTTGAAGCTTGCCAAAATAGAAAACTTTGAATTACTCAATTCTGTATCACCTTCCATTTTTTAAAAAAACTGATCTTAATTTAGTGATACTCCTCATATAACCACTGTTGTTATTCTATATTTTTTTCTAAAGTTTAAATCCTCCAATCATAAAAATACTGTAAAATTTAGAATCATCGAAACTTTGAATTTTATGTAAGGCTGACATTAATTCATCTTTAATTTTGGGGTCGATTTCAGCATCTTCAATCATTTTTTTTGTTTGAAGATATTTTGTATTTCTAAAATCAAAACTTGTTACTCTTTGGAAAGCCTCTGTATTAACCTGATCGCTTATAATGTACTTTAATTCGTTTTTCCAATCTTCGCTAGTTTTCTTAGAAAACTTACCGCTGTACTGTTCAAAACCTATCGATAAATGAAGATTCCAATCTCCCCAATCTGGATGCTCATCTAAATTGCCACTATAGAAATCCAGATAATTTATTTCGTCAACAATTACAGTAGGAGAGTCTAAATGATCATATTTTATTTGCTCAATATTTTTTGCAATTTCATTTCCCTGTATTGTTAATTCGTAAATTTCCTCTTCGATATCAAAATATTGGCTATTTTGGAATTTTAAAAGAATTTTATTCTCATCAATTTTTTGGACTTCAGTCATTACTGAATATTGATTTATGATTTTAAGTGCATGCATTTTTCGATTACAATCATTTTGTGAGACTTTTAATATACATTTAAAAGTAATAATCGGGAAATGTTACTTACAGAGTATTTTCAATTAGTATCATCTTTTTCACTACTCCATGTAAATTTATATAAAATCCCGCGTTTGTAACAATAAAATTCATATGTAGGTTCTTTTAAAACGGTAAAAACCTTTTCTAGTGCTATGTGATCGTATCGCTTTAACAGTTGATCA
>JAAIGF010315823.1_pt1 | contig 35244 bp, 27 predicted proteins | sample 6487441 | NCBI WGS metagenome assembly JAAIGF01 (sample SAMN13974129, study PRJNA590717) | phyllosphere metagenome | biome: pepper field; feature: multiple bacterial spot infested pepper fields; material: pepper leaves; isolation source: leaves from pepper fields | host: Capsicum annuum ...
CATGCCGGTAAGCGATAGTGAACTGACCCAGATGTTCGAACAGGTGCTGACCCTCTCGCGGGTCGACGAGACCCAGAGCGTGGCCATTCTCAAGAGCCATTATTCGAACCCGCGCACCGTGCGTGCGGCGATGGACGCCGCACAACGCCTGAAAGCCAAGGTGTATGCCGTCGAGCTGCCCTCCTTCAATCACCCGCGGGCGATGGGCAATGACATGACGGCCTACTGCGGCGATACCGCCCTGACCGGCAATCTGGCGGCGCAGCGCGCGCTGGAAGCCGCCGACCTGGTGGTCGACACCATGATGCTGCTGCACTCGCCCGAGCAGGAGCAGATTCTCAAGACCGGCACGCGCATCCTGCTGGCCGTGGAGCCACCCGAAGTACTGGCGCGCATGCTGCCGACCGAGGACGACAAGCGCCGTGTGCTGGCCAACGAGGCACTGCTCAAGCAGGCGCGCAGCCTGCACGTGCGCTCGGCGGCGGGCAGCGACTTCCACGCCGAGCTGGGGCAGTACCCGGCAGTGACCGAATACGGTTTCGCCGACGAGCCGGGGCGCTGGGACCACTGGCCCAGCGGCTTCCTGTTCAGCTGGCCCAACGAGGAAACCGCCCAGGGCACCCTGGTGCTGGATGTCGGCGACATCGTGCTGCCGTTCAAGAACTACTGCCGCGAGCGCATCACCCTGGAGATCGACAAGGGCTTCATCACCGGCATCCACGGCGGTTTCGAGGCCGAGTACCTGCGTGACTACCTGAAGTACTTCAAGGACCCCGAGGTCTACGGCATTTCCCACATCGGCTGGGGGCTGCAGCCGCGCGCCCAATGGACCGCCATGGGCCTGCACGACCGCAACGACGGCATGTGCATGGACGCCCGTGCCTTCTACGGCAACTTCCTGTTCTCCACCGGGCCGAACACCGAAGTCGGCGGCACGCGCAAGACGCCGTGCCACCTGGATATTCCGCTGCGTGGCTGCGACATCTACCTCGATGACCAGGCCGTGGTACTGGCCGGCGACGTGGTCTACCCGCCGGAATCCAAGGCCAGCTGATACCCCCCAAGGCAGCGCCAGCCGCCAATCCTCCATACCCGCAAGCCGGTGCGGCGAACACCTCGCCGGCTTGCGCGGTTATACTCGGCGCCCTGCGCCTGGAAGTGAAATCTGCCCATGTCGATCGACGACTCGTCCGCCAACACCTATCAGGTCACCGAACAGATCGGCCACTTGCTGCGCAAGGCTTACCAGCGTCATACCGCGATCTTTCAGCAGAACGCCTGCGACGCCCAGCTCACCTCCATCCAGTTCGTCACCCTGTGCGCCCTGCGCGACCAAGGCCCCAGCTCGCAAGCCGAGCTGATCAAGGCCACCGCAGTGGACCAGGCCACCATCCGCGGCATCGTCGAGCGCCTTAAGGCACGCGACCTGGTCGCCCTGTCGCCGGATCCCAGCGACAAGCGCAAGGTCATCGTCGAACTCACCGCCGCCGGCAGCGCGCTGCTCGCCGACATGATCCCCTGTGCCCAGCAGATCAGCGAGCTGACCATGGGCAGCCTCAACCCCGGCGAACGCATCGCCATCCTCTACCTGCTGCGCAAGATGAACGACAGCGGCGAGTAAACCGCCGGCTGTTCCCCCCCTTAAGCAGACCGCAGGCCTCAGACCAACAACTTCGCGTGGGAGCGGGCCATGCCCGCGATTCGTGCGCATGGCGCACTCCCACAAGAGCTCTTAGAGCGGACCGGAACGCCGGCCGGTACGCCCTACATAGCGAATTTATCCAACCCAACCTCCCTGGCCCATTCCTTGCCTAGTAAAAAGTACTTTTCATGAAGTAAGTACTTAACGAACAAAAAGCCGATTTCCTGAGTATTGCGGTAACGCCGGGAGCAGGCACACAAGGCGGCAAGGCATCCATGGAAAAGACCCTGACCCTGCAGGTGAATGGCCAGGCGGTGCAGCTCAGCGCTGAACCGCAGACCCCACTGCTGTACATCCTGCGCAACGATCTGGCCCTCAACGGCCCCAAGTACGGCTGCGGCCTCGGTGAATGCGGCGCCTGCACGGTCATCGTCGATGGCCGCGCCACCCGCTCGTGCGTATTTCCCGTCGGCGGCGCCGTAGGCCGCAGCGTTACCACCCTGGAAGGCCTCGGCAGTCGGCAATGCCCTGATCCGGTGCAGCAAGCCTTCATCACCGAACAGGCAGCGCAATGCGGCTACTGCCTCAACGGCATGATCATGACCATCAAGGCCCTGCTGCTGCGCGACCCCAATCCCAGCGACGAACAACTGCGCCGCGAGCTGTCGGCCAACCTGTGCCGCTGCGGCACCCACGTCGAAATCATGCGCGCCGCCCTGCGCGCTGCTGGCCGCCCGGCCGCCCCGCACGGAGACACCCCATGCAGCTGACCCTCGAGCAATGGCTGGCCCAGCCCGACGTATTGCTGGTCGTCGACACCATCCAGCCGCCGTCCGGCCCCATGCCCAAGGGCCAGAGCGCCACGCTCAAGCCCAAGGAGCTGGGCCTGTTCCTGGCCATCACCGGGGCGGGCAAGGTGTACGCCTTCAATGGCCACGTGGACCTGGGCACCGGTATTCGCACTTCCCTGGCGCAGATCGTCGCCGAGGAGCTCTACCTGCAGCTGGACCAGGTCGAGATGGTGCTGGGCGATACCGAGCGTGCGCCCAACCAGGGCGCTACCATCGCCAGCGCGACCATCCAGATCAGCGCCGTGCCGCTGCGCAACGCCGCTGCTGAAGCCCGCCGTCACCTGCTGCAACTGGCCAGCGAACGCTGGCAAACGCCAGGCGAGCAATTGACCCTTGAGGACGGCGTGTTCAGCCATCCCGATGGCCGCCAGCTGGCTTTCGGTGAGCTGATCACCGGCGGGCATGTTCGCCTGCAAATCAGCGGCGAGGCGCCGCTCAAACCGGCCAGCGAATACCGCCTGGTCGGCCAGGGCGCGGCGCGGGTCGACATTCCGGCCAAGGCCACCGGCGAGCTCACCTACGTCCACGACATGCGCCTGCCAGGCATGCTCCACGGTCGCGTCATTCGCCCGCCCTATGCCGGTTACGACAGCGGCGATTTCGTCGGCAACAGCCTGCTCGCGGTGGATGAGAGCTCCATCGCCGACCTACCCGGCATCGTCGCCGTGGTGGTGATCCGCGACTTCGTCGGTGTGGTCGCCGAGCGCGAGGAACAAGCCATCCGCGCCGCCCAGCAACTACGCATCGAGTGGAAACCCTGGCAGCAGAAGTTGCCCGACCTGCGTGATGTCGCCCAGGCCATTCGCGACAACCCGCGTATCGCCCGCACCGTGCTCGACAAGGGCGACGTCGAACAGGCGCTGAAGGATGCCGACCAACGCCTGACCCGCACCTACCTGTGGCCCTACCAGCTGCACGCCTCCATCGGCCCGTCCTGCGCCGTGGCCGACTACGGCGAACAACATTCGCGGGTCTGGTCCGGCACGCAGAACCCGCACCTGTTGCGCGCCGACCTGGCCTGGCTGCTGGAGTGCGACGAGCGCCATATCGAGATCATCCGCATGGAGGCCTCGGGCTGCTACGGCCGCAACTGCGCCGACGACGTGTGCGCCGACGCGCTGCTGCTGTCGCGCGCCGTAGGCAAGCCTGTGCGGGTGCAGCTGACCCGTGAACAGGAACACGTGTGGGAGCCCAAGGGCACGGCGCAGTTGATGGAAGTGGACGGCGGCCTGAACGCCGATGGCAGCATCAGCGCCTACGACTTCCAGACCAGCTACCCCTCCAACGGCGCGCCGACCCTGGCCCTGCTGCTGACCGGCCGGGTCGAGCCGCTGCCGATGACGTTCGAGATGGGCGACCGCACCTCGATACCACCCTACGACTACCAACATATGCGCGTGACCATCAACGACATGGCGCCGCTGGTGCGCGCCTCGTGGATGCGCGGGGTCTCGGCGCTGCCCAACAGCTTCGCCCATGAGTCGTATATCGACGAGCTGGCCTCTGCCGCTGGCGTCGATCCCGTGCAGTACCGCCTGCAGCACCTGGACGATCCCCGCGCCAAGGAACTGATCGAAGCCACGGCCAGGCGCGCCGACTGGCAACCCCACACCCAGCCGCAGCAGACCCCGGCCGAGGGCGACGTATTGCGCGGTCGCGGCTTCGCCTATGCGCGCTACATACACAGCAAATTTCCCGGCTTCGGCGCGGCCTGGGCGGCCTGGGTCGCCGACGTGGCAGTGGACAAGCGCACCGGCGAAGTGGCGGTGACTCGCGTGGTGATCGGCCACGACGCCGGCATGATGATCAACCCCGACGGCGTGCGCCATCAGATCCACGGCAACGTGGTGCAGTCCACCAGCCGGGTGCTCAAGGAGCAGGTGCAGTTCGAGGAGTCCAAGGTCGCCAGCAGCGAATGGGGTACCTACCCGATCCTCACCTTCCCGGAGGTGCCGGCCATCGACGTGATGATGATGCCGCGCCAGAGCGAACCGCCCATGGGCAGTGGCGAATCGGCCTCGGTGCCCAGCGCCGCAGCCATCGCCAACGCGATCTACGACGCCACCGGCCTGCGCTTTCGCGAACTGCCGATCACCGCCGAACGGGTGCGCGCCGCCCTCAATGGCGGAGCCCCAGGTGAAGACGCACCGGCCACCCCAACCGGCAAGAAACGCAGCAAATGGTGGCTGGGTGGCCTGGCCGGCGTGCTCGGTACCGCCCTGGGGCTGCTCGCCACGGCCATGCCCTGGCGCGCCGAAATCGCCCCGGTGGCGCCCGCGGCGTCAGGCACTTGGTCCGCCGCGACGCTGGAGCGTGGCCGCCTGCTGGCCGCGGCTGGCGATTGCGCGGTGTGCCATACCGCACCGGAGGGCGCGAGCAACGCCGGCGGCCTGGCCATGGAGACGCCGTTCGGCACCCTGTACAGCACCAACATCACCCCGGATCGGGAAACCGGTATCGGCACCTGGTCGTTCGGCGCCTTCGAGCGCGCGATGCGCGAAGGCATCAGCCGCGACGGTCGCCACCTTTATCCGGCCTTTCCCTACACCGCCTTTCGCAATATCAGCGACACCGACATGCAGTCGCTCTACGCCTACCTGATGTCCCAGGAACCGGTGAAGCAGTCCGCCCCCGCCAACCAGATGCGCTTCCCGTTCAATATCCGCCCACTGATGGCCGGCTGGAACGCGTTTTTCCTCGGTCGCGGCGAATACCAGGGCGACACCCGCCGCTCCGAGCAGTGGAACCGCGGCGCCTACCTGGTCAACGGCCTGGGCCACTGCGCCGCCTGCCACTCGCCGCGCAACCTGCTGGGTGCGGAGAAAACCGGCAAATCCTTCCTGGCCGGCGGCGTGGTCGACGGCTGGGAGGCGCCGGCCCTGAATGCCTTGAGCAGCAGTGGCGTGCCGTGGACGGAAGCCGAGCTGAGCGAATACCTGAGCAGCGGCTTCTCCAGTCAGCATGGCGTGGCAGCCGGGCCCATGGGGCCGGTAGTCAGCGAACTGGCCACGCTGCCGAAGGGCGACGTCGAGGCCATCGCCCATTATCTGGTGTCACTGGATACCAACACGGCGCCTGCCGCCAAGAGCGCCGTCAGCGATAAGGTCGACACGCTCTCGCTGACGCGGGGCCAGCGGATCTTCGAAGGTGCCTGCCAGGCGTGTCACAGCGACGGCAACGGTCCCCAGCTGTTCGGCGTCAGCCCGTCGATGGCGGTCAACAGCAACGTCCACAGCGCCGTCCCCGACAACCTGTTGAACGTCATTCTGCATGGCATCGACAAACCGGCTACGCCCGATCTGGGCTACATGCCAGCCTTCAAGGACAACCTCAGCGACCGCCAGGTGGCGGACCTGGCCGGCTACCTGCGCCAGCGTTTCGCCGGCGAGCAACCAGCCTGGAAAAACCTGCCGGAAAAGGTCGCCCACATGCGCGCCAACCCGGGCAGCCACTGACGACGCAAAGGCGAGTTAGGCTCTGTAGGAAAAGTACCTGCGCTTGGTGATGCTTCGTTAAAAATCGGCTGGAGTGCCAGCCCAGTCGGACTGCTCATTTACAGCTCGTAAACTCCGCGGCCTCACCGATTTTTGCCTCGCCTGACCTTCGCTCGGAAACTTTTCGTACAGACCCTAGGCGCCCTCGCCCGCGCGCGCCAACCCGCGCAGCACCAGGTCGCTGATGAATTCCAGCCAGTGCTGCTTCTCATGGGGGGACGCCAGCGCATCGTCGAGAAAGCAGCTCAGGGTGTGCAGGTTCGAGTTATAGAAGTAGCAGAGCGAGGCGATCATCAGATACACGTGGCGGATATCGATATCCTCACGAAACAGCCCCTGCTGCTGCCCCGCCTTGACGATCGGTTCGAGCATGCCCACCGCCGTTCCGGAGAGCGCCCGCAGGTTGCTCGACTTGCGCGCATGGGCGCCTTGCAACAGGTTTTCGGTGCCCAGGATGGTGATGAATTCCGGGTGCTTGAGGTAGTAGTTCCAGGTAAAGGCCACCAGGTCGCGGATCGCCTGCCGCGGATCCGTCAGGTCGAAGCGCTGGCGTGCTTCAGCGCGGTTGAACTGGGCGTAGATATGCTCCAGCACGCTGACGAACAGCTCGTCCTTGCTACCGAAGTAGTAATAGATCATCCGCTCGTTGCACTGCGCCTGGCTGGCGATCTGCTCGGTACGCGCGCCGGCGTAGCCCTGGCGGCTGAACACCTTGACCGCTGCTTTGAGAATGGCCGTGCGGGTGCGATCTGCCTGAGCAGCTCGGGTACCAGCCCCAGGCTTTTGCATGATGAATTCCACTGACAGAGACGATGGCGAAGTATGGAGCATCGACAGCCCGATACCAATTGCTCGCCACCGTCATAGGCCTGCTGCCTCCTGATGCGCGATCAGTCGCCAGCCAAATGCGCCACGCCGTCGTCGAAGCGTGCCACCGCGACCAGCAGCGCCTGGATCGACGCGATGACGATATTCGCGTGGCTACCGGCACCGAAGCGCGAGCCGGCCACACCCGGCCAGGCTACCTCGACAAGCGCCAGAGCCTGGGCGCCAGCGCCGCCACCCAAGCTGCGCTCCTCGTAGCTGTCGACGCGGATCGGCAAGCCGAGTGCTGCCACCGCTGCATCGATGGGGCCGTTGCCGATACCCTGCAGCTTCCGTTGCTGGCCGTTGGGCAGTGCAACCTCCAGCACGATGCCCTGGCCGGCATCGTCTTCGAACAGTTGGTGACCGAGATAGACCAGGCGGCCGCCGGCACGCGCCGCTGCCAGGTAGCTGCGCTGGAACAGCTCCCAGAGCTCGGTGCTGGTCAATTCGGTCTCGCTGCTGTCGGCCATTTTCTGCACGATGGCGCTGAACTCCACCTGCATGCGCCGCGGCATCGTCACGCCGTGGTCACGCTGCAGCAGGTAGGCGATGCCGCCTTTACCCGACTGGCTGTTGACCCGCACGATGCTGTCATAGGTACGCCCCAGATCCTTGGGGTCGATCGGCAGATACGGCACTTCCCAGATACCATTCGGATCCTGTGCAGCGAAACCCTTGGCGATGGCGTCCTGGTGCGAGCCGGAGAACGCGGTGAATACCAGGTCGCCGACATAGGGATGGCGCGGGTGGATCGGCAGGCCCGTGCAGGTCTCGGCAACCCGTGCCACACCAGCGATGTCGGAAAAGTCCAGACGCGGGTCGACACCCTGGGTGTAGAGATTCAACGCCAGGGTGACCAGGTCCAGGTTGCCACTGCGCTCGCCATTGCCGAACAGGCAGCCCTCCACACGCTGGGCGCCGGCCAGCAGCGCTTGCTCGGCGCAGGCCACGCCGGTGCCGCGGTCGTTATGCGGGTGCACCGAGAGCACCACGTGCTCCCGGCGCTCCAGGCGCTCATGCATCCACTCGATCTGGTCGGCAAAGACGTTCGGCGTTGCCACTTCCACCGTGGTCGGCAGGTTGACGATAATCGGCCGACCTGGGCCGGCGTCCCAGGTGCGGATGGCGGCGTTGCACATGCACAGGGAGACTTCCAGCTCGGCCATGCAGAAGGTTTCCGGGGAATACTGCAGCACCCACTCGGTCTGCGTGTGCGCCGCCACTTTGTCCTTGAGCAACTGCACGTGGCGAACCACCAACTGCTCCACCTCGTCCACCGACAGGCCGAACACCACCCGCCGCCACACCGGCGCGATGGCGTTGTACAGGTGCACGATCACCCGCCGCGCACCGGCCACGGCACGCACGGTCTCGTCGATCAGGTCCTCGCGCAGTTGGGTCATGACCATGGGCGTGACGTCATCAGGGATGCCGCCCTCGTCGATCAACTGGCGGATGATCTCGAAGTCGGTACGCGAGGCGGCCGGAAAGCCCATCTCGATCTCCTTGAAACCGAGGCGCACCAGCTCGCCGAACAAGTGCAGTTTGCGCTCGCGATTCATCGGCTCGAATAACGCCTGGTTGCCGTCACGCAAATCGGTGGACAGCCACACCGGTGCCTCAGCGATACGCCGGGAAGGCCAGCGACGGTTGGGCAGATCGATACAGGGAAAAGCTCGGTACTTGGTTTGCGGATTGCTGAGCATGGGTCGAACCTCGAACGGTGGAACGGTCGGTGCCGATCTCCCCTGCCCGCCAAGGCGAGCTGTTCAAGGCCGGGATCTGGGGGAGATCGCGAGTCGGCGCCACACACGCGGCGACAGACCCCGGCCGAAGCTCAGGGCTAGTAGCGTTAGCGAGGGCAGCAGCAGATTCATGGCAGGGTTCCGGTGAGACAGGTACCCAGCATAGGCAGCCAGAAACCTGGCCACTCACGACAAATGGTCCTTCGTTGTCGCCAAATGGTCATGGCTGCAGTTAAGCTGACCACTGCACATTCGAGATGCGTCCATGGTCGACCACAGCCACCTGCCCTATGAATCCCTGGTCATGCCGGTCACCGGCGTCTCGGTCGACTACCCCAGCGGCCATCAGGTGCCCGCCCACAGCCATCCATGTGCGCAGCTCATCTACGCGATCTCCGGAGTGCTGGTAGTGGAGACGCCGGCGGGCCGCTGGGTCATACCCCCGACCCGGGCCGTATGGCTGCAAGCGGGTGTCGAGCACGCCCTGCGTATACGCGGCGTGGCACGCATGCGCAGCCTATTCGTCAACCCTGACGCCATCGACGGGCTGCCCACCGGCAGCTGCGTGATCGATGTGTCGCCGCTGCTGCGCGAACTCATCCTTGCCGCAACCCAGGTGCCGGCGCAGTACCTGGCGGACAGCCGCGACGGCCGCCTGATGCGTTTCCTGCTGGATGAACTGCGCAGCCTGCCCGTGCTGCCCTTCCACCTGCCCTGGCCGGATGACGAGCGTATCGCCCGCGCCTGCCTGGCCTTGACGCAGAACCCGGCACATGACGATGACGCCGAGCGGTGGGCGGCACGACTGGCCATGAGCCCGAAAACCTTCCACCGCCGCTTCTTGAGCAGCACCGGTATCACCTTCGGTCGCTGGCGCCAACAGGCGCGCCTGCTGCTCTCACTGGAAGCCCTGGCCGAATGCCAGCCCGTTCTGCAAGTGGCCCTGCAGCATGGCTATGAGAGCCAGAGCGCCTTCGCCGCTGCTTTCCGCCGGCAGTTCGGCGTTGCGCCTTCGAGCTTCTACAAATGAGCTCGGCAAGCGCATCGACCGATGGCACGCGTGTGTAGCCAGCAGCTTTCGCCCGACTCCGTTGAAAAAGCCCCGTTGCGACTTTTGCCCATCAAAGAGCGTTGGCGACGTTTAATCTGCTTCGCCCAGAAGGCAGAGCCGTCTTGTTTTTTACCTAGCGCCGCCGAATCGAGTGTTTTTCGGCGCTGCCGAAAGCAGCTCTCTCAGAGACCGACTTTTCAACAGAATCGGTCATAAGCAACCGCTCAGATTGAGCTATATGCCCGCAAGCGGACACTCGCAGGTGCCGTCCTCCCCCAAGATAAACCTGAAAGAATCAACAAAAGACAGCACAGCTGTTGCTGTGGTGAAGTTTGCCATCCTGCCGGCACTCCGCAATGTGCCGCACGGGTATGCCCATCCTCAAACGGAGCTGGTTACAGCCCCATGCAAGCAAGTCGATTTTTAGCAGTCATGAAAAAGCCCCCGGTCAGCACTGCCGTTGGGGGCTCTTTTTAACCGACAAGGCGACGCTTACAAACCCAGTTCGGTCAGGCCTGGGTGATCATCCGGGCGGCGACCCAGCGGCCAGTGGAACTTGCGCTCGCTTTCCTTGATGGGCATGTCGTTGATGCAGGCGAAGCGGCGGTGCATCAGGCCATCGGCTTCGAACTCCCAGTTTTCGTTGCCGTAGGAGCGGAACCAGTTGCCCGAGTCATCGCGCCATTCGTAGGCATAGCGCACGGCGATGCGGTTATCGGTAAAGGCCCAGAGCTCTTTGATCAGGCGATAGTCCAGCTCTTTCTTCCATTTGCGGGTGAGAAAGCCCTTGGCTTCTTCACGGTTGGTCGCGAACTCGGCGCGGTTACGCCATTTGGTGTCCAGCGTATAGGCGAGCGAGACCTTTTCGGCATCGCGGCTGTTCCAGCCATCTTCGGCGAGTCGTACTTTCTCGATCGCGCTTTCGCGGGTGAAAGGAGGAAGTGGCGGGCGAGTTTGGGCATCAGGCATGGTAGTGCCTCCAGGCAAAGTGGATGGATCGGTTGGGGTAGCGTCTTTGAAGCTCAGGCCGTCAAGGCGAGGCCTGTTTTAACAACAGCTGCGCAACGTTCCTTGCGCTGTCGGCGGCGCTGTAATCGCCCATCACACGTGCCATGGTGATTGCGCCCTCGATCAATACCAGCAGCTGCTTGGCTAATGCCTGCGGTTGCTCGATATCCAGTTGCTCGGTCAACTCGAGCGTGTAATCCAACAACTTCTGTTTATGCAGTTTGGCGAGCTGACGGATGGGGTCATCGGGGTCGCCCACCTCTCCCGCCGTATTGATGAACGCACAACCACAGAAGCCCTCCGACTCGAACCAGCCCTTGAGCACGGTGAACATGCTCAGAATGCGGGCGTGCGGCGTATCTGCTTTGTCGCACTCGGTTCTGAACCAGTACATCCAGCGGATATCGCGCGCCTTGAGCGCGGCTTCAGCCACTTCGTCCTTGGTCACGAAGTAGCGGTAAATACTTTTCCGGGCGACGCCTGAAGTTCTCACCAAAAGGTCCATGCCGGTGGCATGAATGCCGTTCTGATAGATGAGCTGCTCGGCGGTGGCCAGAATCTTTTCGCGGGTATCGGTCGTCTTGTTCATGAGCCAAAGGTAGAACGATCGTTCTCCCTCGTCAAGCATTCGCCGAAAAACCTTTTCGGCTCGTGGAAGAATGCCGGTTACTTGCCATGAAAAAGAGGTCGGCGACCCTGGTCGAGCTCAATCAGTCCCCACTGAAGAACTGTCGGCCGTTCTCGCGCAACATCGAGACCAGGGTGGCCGCTGCCGAGGGCAGATAGCCTTCTGCCCTGACCGTCACCGCCACGGTTCGCTGCATGGTGGTTTCCGCCAACTGCACTTCCCGCAGCCGGTTCATGCCCTGGCTGAATTGCAGTGTCTCCCTGGCCAGAAAGCTCAGCAGGTTGGTCCGGGCGATAAGCCGGGGGAGCATGGAGATGGTGTTGGTCTCGATCTGCACCACGGGAGCGGCCAACTTGTGCGATGCGAACACGTTGTCCACCCAGCGCCGCGATGAAACGGCCGGCGACGGCAGTATCCAGCGATAGCGGGTCAAATCGGCAAGGCCGTAGGAGGCGGCGAAAATGGGATGATCGACGCTGGCCACCACCACCGCTTCGTCCTGCAGGATCGGATAGGTGACGAATTGCGGTTCTTCGGCATGCAGCGGGCTGATGATCGCGTCCAGTTGTCCGGATCTCAGCGAGCTCTTCAGCACGTCATCCTGGGCGATCGACAGGCTGAGCCTGACCTCGGGAGCGCGCTCCAGCAGGGAGGCGGCCAGCTGTGGCAGCAGGTATTCAGCCATGCTGGCTGCGCAGCCCAGGCGCACGTTACCAATCAGGCCGTTGGCCAGATCGTGAACCTCGCGCTGCGTCTCTGAAACGCTTAGCTGCAACTGCTTGCTTCTGATTAGCAGAAGCTCACCGACCTCGGTCAGCTTGATGCCCCGGCCATCGCGCTGAAACAGCCGCGCGCCGAGTGATTCCTCGAGCCGCTGGATGCTCTTGGTCAAGGCCGGCTGGCTGCGATTCAGCTTGTCGGCGGCCCGGCCCAGATGGCCGATTTCGGCAATTGTTTGGAAATAGCTGAGGTCGCGAAGATCCATGATTCATTCACAAAAGTTATCGTTCATGAAAAATTAGAAAATAGACGTGATGAATGAGCCTGTCGATAATCTGCCTCGAAAGCGCTTATGCGCGTGCCCTTCAGGATGCCAATGCCAGCGCCACGCTCCCCTCTCTCATGGCTCGGCCAGGCAGTGCGCTGGTTCGCCCTGAGCCTCTGCGCTGCGGTTGCCGGGCAAGCCCTGCATGCCGCCGAGGTACCGGCTGGCCTGTTTCTGGGCCCCATGCTGGTGGCCATCGTTTTCGGCGTGTGCGGGGCGGGGCTGCGCCTTCACAAGAAGGTCTTCAGGTTTGGCCAGGGCTGCGTGGGTTTGCTGGTCGCCCACACCATGACCTGGTCGGTGCTGGGGTCGCTGGCGAGCTCCTGGCACATCATGCTGCTGGCGACGATGCTGACGGTCTGTCTGAGCGCACTGGTGGGCCTGGGTACCGTCCGGTTCGGCGGCATTTCCGGCAATACCGCGGCCTGGGGAACGGCGCCGGGCGCGGCATCCGCCATGGTTGCCATGGCCGAAGACTACGGCGCCGACTCACGCCTGGTGGCCACCATGCAGTACGTGCGGGTGGTATGCGTAGTGATGGTTGGCGCGCTGGTCAGCCATTTGCTGGGGGCGACAGCCGGCGTGAGCCAGGCGATCACCAGCGCGCCGGTGATGAGCCATACGGATCTGGCGCTAGGCCTCGGGGTGATCCTGATGGGTGTCGCCGCGGGCGCGTTCCTGCCCGCCGGGGCCTTGCTGGTGCCCCTGATTCTCGGCGCCGCGCTTCAGTTGGCCGGTGTGCTGACCATCACCCTGCCCAGCGGGCTGCTGGCATTCGGCTACGCGGCCATCGGCTGCTATATCGGCTTGCGCTTTGATCGCGAGACACTGAGTTACGTCTGGCGGCGCCTGCCAACGATGATCATCGGCGCCCTGGTGCTGATCATGCTTTGCGCCGCTCTCGCCTGGCTGCTCGCCTCGCTGACCGGCACGGACTTCCTGTCGATGTACCTGGCGACCAGCCCTGGCGGGCTCGATGCTATGGCGATCATCGCGGTGGAAACCAACTCCGACACCGGCCTGGTATTGGCCATGCAGACATTGCGATTGTTCGGCGTGATTCTCACCGGTGCGTTCTTCGCCAAGCAGATCATCCGGCTGACGGCGCCACCAGCGCCGAGGCCGGAAGAACGGAAAAGACCGGCCTGATACGCGCCGATCATTCCCCGCCATGCCTGGTTGTCAGGATTCGCCACGCAGCTGGGCAAGGCTTGCCGCGAGTTCGCTCTTGCGGAACGGTTTGGTAAGCCGTGGCAGCTCCGGGTCGAGCCCCTCGCGCTCCGCATAGCCGGAAACCAGCAGGATCGCGATGCCGGGCCGGGAGGCACGCACCAGCCGGGCCAGGTCGGTGCCGTTGATGCCCGGCATCAGGTGATCGGTCACGAGCAGGTCGAAGGCCTCGCCATTGGCCACCTGCTGCATGGCCTCTTCGCCGCAGGCCGCCTCGATCACCCGGTAGCCCAGCTCGGCCAGCATGTACGAGGTGCTGGCGCGCACCAGTTCCTCGTCGTCGACCAGCAGCACGGTGCCGCGCGTCAGCCGTGGCTCCGTGGCCTCGACGATGCGCAGCGCCGCTGCCGGTTCTGCCACGCTGCACGGCAGCCAAAGCTCGACGCTGGTGCCGAGCCCGGGCGAGCTCTGGATGGTGAGCGCGCCATTGAGCTGGGATGCCAACCCATGCACCATGGAAAGGCCGAGCCCGGTCCCTTTGCCCACACCCTTGGTGGAAAAGAACGGCTCCACCGCGCGGGCAAGCGTCGCGGTGTCCATTCCGGTACCGGTGTCTGCGACAGACAGGCACAGATACTGGTCGGCCGGCAGCTTCGAACGGTGGCCCTCGCCGACCGATTCGGTGCTGACCGAGATACGAATCGTCCCGCCCTCGAGCATGGCATCCCGCGCGTTCACGGAAAGATTGAGCAGCGCCATTTCGAGCTGGTTCTGATCGGCGATGGCGGCGGGCAGGTTGTCCGGCGCATCGATGATCACCTTGATTTGCGGTCCGGTGGTACTGGCCAGCAGATCGCCCATGTCACTGACCAGCTTGGCCACGTCGACCGGTACCGTCTGCAGCGGTTGCCGGCGCGCGAAGGCCAATAATCGTTGCACCAGGGTCTTGGCACGCTCGGCCGACTGCATGGCACCGGAAATCAGCCGTTGCTCGCGTTCGCCTCCCACCCCCCGGCGCTGCAGCATGTCCAGCGTGCCAACGATCGGGGTAAGCAGGTTATTGAAGTCATGGGCGACGCCACCGGTCAGTTGCCCCATCGCCTCCATCTTCTGACTCTGGCGCAACGCCTTCTGGACCTCCTCGCGTTCGGCGATGGCCTCGGCAATTCGCCGTTCAAGGGTGTCATTGAGCTCGCGCAGCTCTTCCTCGGCGGCCTTGCGGGCGGTGATCTCGACGGCCGTGCCGGTCACCCGCAGACAGAACCCGGCGGCGTCGAATACGCCCCGTCCCTTGGCCGCGACCCAGCGCACGATGCCGTCCTCGCGGCCGATGGTGCGATAGTCGACCTCATAGAGCGCGCGGCGCTCGGGGTCAGCGGCCGCCACGAACGCATTGATCGTGGCGTCCCGATCCTCGGGGTGCAGGCCGTCATAGAAGTCCTGCAGGGTGACGTCCACGTCCGCCGAGATACCGAACATCGCCTTGGTCTGCGCCGGCCAGACCAGGGTGTTGCGAACGAAGTCCACGTCCCAGAACCCCACATCGGCGTGGTCGACCGCCAGACGCAATCGCGCCTCGCTGATGCGAATCGCCGAATCCGCACGAGCGCGATGCACGATCAGGCCGATGGTGTGAACCGCGAAATCGATGATCTCGATATCCGCCGGCATCGGCTCGCGGCGCTCCGGATGGTACAGCACGAAGGCACCGAGCAAAGCGGCCTGCGCCGAACGGATCGGCATGGAACAGCAAACGTGCAACCCCCGCTCCAGGGCCAGCTTCCGCAGGTCGGCCCAGCTCGGGTCGTTGCTGATGTCGGCCAGTGCCGTCACGGCGCGGGGGGCAATGGCAAAGCCTTTGACGGCGTCCTTGTAGGTGCTCGGCAGACTTGGCCCTGCGCAGTGCTCCAGCAGCTCCCCACCTTCATTGAGGAGCAGGATGCTGCCCATGAAACCAGACACCGAGAGCCCGTCCACTTCACCAACGATGGCATCCAGCGTGACATTCAGCGGTGTTTCCTCGACCGCCAACTCGAGAATCCGTTTCTGCGCTGCGCCGATGGCGACCTCGCGATTACGCGCCTGGGTCAGGCGCGCATTCTCGATGGCGATGGTTGCCAGACGCGCCAGGCTTTCCAGGCGCCTGATCGTATCGGGGTGGTGATCGCGCACGTCGGACCAGTAGGCGCCCAGCGCTGCGCTCGGCACCGGCCGGCCGATGGGCACCATCACCAGGCTGCGCACGAAGGTCACCGCGTAGGCGTCCTGGGGAATGCGTGGGTCGAGCCGGACGTCGCGGATCGCCGCCGTCTGCCGGTTACGCATCGACCAACCGGAGATGCACTGCTCGGACAGGAAACTCTGGCCCTGCCAAAGCGGAGCGACCGCATCTTCGGCCACATAAGCGCAGCGACCCTGGTTCTCGATGATCACCGCCACGCCCTCTGCGTCCACGCTGGCCCGCGCCGTGTCGCGCAATATGGCGACGACCTCGTCGACCGAGGTCGCCCTGGCCAGCCGCTCACTGGCATCGAGCACATGAGCGAGGCGATCGTCACCCATCAGATCCATCGAAACGGTAAGCAAATGGATCTCCCAACGGCTACGGAATCGTCATCCGCAACACGTTTACGTGAAGGTGAGAAAAGAGCGGGTGTCGAGTGACGGTCTCTTTCCAGTATGGCCGGCTTTCAGTCTCTCAGAAAGGCGACCATTAGGCATCAGCACGGCGGCAACAGGCGACGGACAGCAAACAGCCATTGGCAGCCAGCCCCCGCTGACAAGCGAAGCCCCACCACGCACTACCCTTCGGATGCAATGAACCTCAAACCAACCCCAGGCTCGGTTGCCAGCCAGCGCGGTGACGCGGCGTTGTCCCCCAGGCGCTGGCGAAGCTTGCCCACCAGCACCCGCACGTAGTGCAGATCGTCGTCGTGGGTCTTGCCCCAGATTTCCCGCAGTATCTGCGGCTGGGTCACCACGCGCCCGCTGTTCCTCACCAGCAGCGCGAGCAATGCGTACTCCTTGCGCGCCAGTTGCAGGCGTTCACCGCGCAACAGCACCTCACGGCGGGCGAGATCGATATGCAGGTCGCCGTCGTCGTAGATGAAGGGCTCATTGCGCTCGGTGCTGTGCTGGCGCAGCAGCACGCGGATGCGGGCCATCAACTCCTGGGTGCCGAAGGGCTTGGTCACATAATCGTTGGCGCCGGCGTCGAGGGCCGCGACCTTTTCCGTTTCGGCGCCGCGTACGGTGAGCATGATCACCGGCACCTTGCTCCACTCGCGCAACTGCCTGAGCACCTGGTGACCATCCAGATCAGGCAGGCCGATATCGAGCAGCACCAGGTCGGCGCCCTTCTGGGTCAGGCTGAGCAGGCCTCGGGTGCCGTCCTCGGCCTGCTGCACCTCGTAGCCCTGGGCGCGCAGGCTGATGTCGAGCAGGCGTCTGATCTGCGGTTCATCGTCGATGATCAAGATGCGTGCGCAGCTGGAGGTCGCTTCATTCGCCGTCATCGGGGGCCTGCCGTGATTCGTCCGGTTCGAGCAGCGGGATGCTCAGGCGGATCAGCGTGCCCTGCCCGCCTTCGCCGGAAAACGCGCTGACGCTGCCGCCGTGGGCGCCGATCATGCCCTGGGCGATGGTCAGCCCCAGGCCGGTTCCCTGCTTGCCGCAGTCGCCACGCTCGATGCTGTAGAACATATCGAAGATGCGCCCACGCTCCTCTTCGGCAATCCCCGGACCGCGGTCCTGAACGTCCAGCTGCAGGTAGCCGTCGACCTGCCGGGCGAACACCTGGATGCGTTCGCCTGCCGGCGAGAATTTGGCAGCGTTCTCCAGCACGTTGAACAGGCTCTGCTCAACCAGTGCCGGGTGTACCCACAGCGCGGGCAGGTCCGCGTCCAGCTGCAGCTCGACCAGCACCTGCGGCCGATAGCGGCGCAGCCGGCCGGTCGCCGAGCCCACCAGTTCGTCGACACCGATCCAGCTGCGGTGCAGGGTCAGGCCCTCGTGACCCAGGCGGGTCATGTCCAGCAGGTTCTGGATGTAACGATCGAGGCGCTCGCCTTCCTGCTGGATCGTTTGCAAGAGGCTGAGACGATCCTCATCGCTCATCGCCGCCGAATAGCTGATCAGGCTGCCGGCAGAACCCAGCATGGCAGCCAATGGCGAGCGCAGGTCATGGGAAACCGACGAGAGCAATGCCGAGCGCAGGCGTTCGGTTTCATTGCTGACCCGCGCGGTTTCCAGCTCCGCGACCAGCGTGGTGCGCAGCGCCGCCTGGGCGATGTCCGTGCAGATCGCTTCAGCCAGGCGACGGTTTTCGGCGCTCAGTTGCCGTTGCTGGGTGTTTTCCTGCAAACCGACGACACCGATGACCTGATCGTTGCCCAGCAGCGGCAGGAACCACCAGGCGGCGCCGGCCAGGGTCTGCGTATGGCGGCCGGCCGGTTGCCCATGGCTCATGGCCCAATCGGCAGCGGCCCTGTCCAACTGGGCGAGCTGCAAGCCGGATGGGGAGCTCTGGGAGGCGCCCACCTGCAACATGGCCGTCGCCCCGAAGGCACGCTCCAGGGTGTTACGCCCGGCCTGCAGCACCTGCTCCAGATCGGCAGCCGCGCTCAACTGTCGCCCCAGGTGCTGCAGTACCGACGCCTGGGTGTTCGCCGCGCGCAAGGTCAGCACCTGCATGCGCAGTTGCGAGGCGAGCCGCCCGGCCACCAGCGCGGTGAGCAGGAACAAGACGACCGTGGTAATCCCCCAGGGCGCGGCGATGATCAGGGTGTAGCGAGGGTCGATGAAGAAGAAGTTGTAGGCCAGAAAACACAGGATGGCCGCCAGGATCGCGGCCGACATGCGGGTGCGGGCCGCCACCACGACCACCGCCACGATGAAGATCATCGACAGGTCGGTCAGGCCGACCCACTGCTCTGCCAGCCACGCGAAGCCCGTCGCTGCCGAGGCGCAAAGGCTGGCGTACAGCGCGTCCCGGCAGGACAGCCAGCGTCCCGGCGCGCCGGGCCGCCAGCGGGCCCGCGCCTGGGCGCGTGCTTGTGGAGAACCGAGGATCACCAGCTCGTAATGGGCGCCATGCTGCAGCAGGCGCTGGGTCAGGGTGCGGTTGAAGGTGCGGGCGATGGGCCGCTCGCGGCTGCGCCCGACCACCAGGGTGGAAACCCCGTCATGGGCGGCATGGTCGAGCAGCGTGTCGGCGATGGCATTGCCATGCAGCACCTGGGTATCGGCGCCGAGGCTGCGCGCCAGGGCGAAGGCGCGGTCCAGCTCGGCTTGCCTGGCCGGGTCGATACGCCCGGCGCGCTGTACGGTGACCACGCTCCAGGGCGCATCACGGCGTTCGGCAAGCCGCCGGCCAGCCCGCACCAGGTATTCAGAATTGCCGCTGCCGTCGATGGCGATCAGCACCCGCCGGCGCAGGGCCAGACCGCTGATGCCCTGGGCGGTGTGGGCTTCGCGCAGGTGATCCTCGATATGGTCAGCTGCGGTCTGCATGGCCAGTTCGCGCAGCGCCGCCAGGTTGGGCGCCGAGAAAAAGCGTTGCAGCGCCTGTTCGGCCATGTCCGGCAGGTAGATCTTGCCCTGGTGCAGGCGCTCGATCAGCTCTCCTGGCGGCAGGTCGACCAGGCGGATATCGCGCAGCCGGTCGAGCACCGCATCGGGCACCGTTTCGCTGACCCGGATGCCGGTGATGCGGTGCACGATGTCGTTGAGGCTTTCCAGGTGCTGGATGTTCACCGTGCTGTAGACATCGATGCCCTTGTCCAGCAGTTCCAGAACGTCCTGCCAGCGCCGTTCGTGGCGGCTGCCGGGTGCGTTGCGATGGGCCAGTTCGTCGACCAGCACGATACGGGGCTGGCGCTGCACGATGGCGTCCAGGTCCATCTCGTCGAGCCGGTGGCCCTGGTACTCGATCTGCCGGCGCGGGATCAGCTCATGGCCGTCGATCAGTGCGGCCGTTTCACTGCGGCCATGGGTTTCCACCACGCCGATCACCAGGTCGACACCTTGCCGGCGCAGCTCCCGGGCGCGGGACAGCATGGCGTAGGTCTTGCCCACGCCAGGCGCCGCGCCGAGAAACAGGGTCAGGTGGCCGCTGTTCTGGCGGCGCAGTTCACCCGCCAGGGCATCGGCACGTGCGTCACGGTTTTCCTGCATACCGGCTACCTGTTGTGGGCTTCGTCGAGGGCCAGGTTGAGCAACAGCACGTTGACCCGCGGCTCACCGAACAACCCCCATTGCCGGCCCTCGGTGTAGGCACCCACCAGGGTCTGCACCTCGCCTGGCGACATGCCGCGCTCCCGTGCCACGCGGGCGACCTGGATCTGCGCCGCTTGCGGGCTGATATGCGGGTCGAGGCCGGCGCCGGACTGGGTGAGCAGATCGCCCGGTACGGCGCCCGGCTCGGCGCCTTCCCGGGCGGCAATGACGGCTCGTTGTTCGTCGATGCGTTGGCGCAGCGCCGGGTTGCTGCGGGCCAGGTTGCTACCGGCCATGGCCATCGGATCATAGCTGGCAGCCGACGGGCGCGCCTGGAAATAGCCGGGGCTGGTGAATGGCTGCGCCACCCATTGCGAGCCGACGACGGCGCCGTCGCGCGCGATGAGGTTGCCGCCCGCCTGCTCGGGAAACAGGCCATTGCCGATGCCGGTGGCGAGCAGCGAATAGCTCAGGCCGAAGCCCAGCAGGCTGATCAGGGCCAGGATGCAGGCGGGACGCAGCAGATTGCCCTGGGACACAGTCGTTTGGTTGGTCATATCGTTCACCCAATGTAGTCGTCTAAACGCCGATGGTTGCCGACAGCAGCATGTCGATCAGCTTGATCGCCGGAAACGGCAGCAACACGCCGCCGATGCCATAGACCAGCATGTTGCGACGCAGCAGCGCCGTGGCGTTGGCGGCACGCACGCGTACCCCGCGCATGGCCAGCGGAATCAGCAGCGGGATGATCAGGGCGTTGAATATCAGCGCCGACAGCACCGCATTGGTCGGGCTGGAAAGCTGCATCAGGTTGAGCCCGGCCAGGGCCGGAATCGCCCCGGCGAACAGCGCTGGCAGGATGGCGAAGTACTTGGACACGTCGTTGGCCAGCGAAAAGGTGGTCAGCGCGCCGCGGGTGATCAATTGCTGCTTGCCCACTTCCACCACGGCCAGCAGCTTGGCCGGATCGGAATCCAGGTCGACCATGTTGCCCGCCTCCTTGGCGGCCTGGGTGCCGGAATTCATGGCCAGGCCGACATCGGCCTGGGCCAGCGCCGGCGCGTCGTTGGTGCCGTCGCCGACCATGGCCACCAGGTGACCGCGCTCCTGCTCCTGGCGGATGCGCGCCAGCTTGTCTTCCGGCCGCGCCTCGGCGACGTAGTCATCGACGCCCGCCTCGGCGGCGATGGCTGCCGCGGTCAGCGGGTTGTCACCGGTGATCATCACGGTGCGGATGCCCATGGCGCGCAGCTTGGCGAACTTCTCCTTGATGCCATGCTTGACCACGTCGCTGAGTTCGATAACGCCCAGCACCTGGCGACCATCGGATACCACCAATGGCGTGGCCCCCTTACGTGCCACCTGGTCGACCAGTTCCTGCAACTGCGGGGGTACCGAGCCTGACATCGCCAGCACATGGCGGCGGATGGCATCGATGGCGCCTTTACGGATGACCTGACCGTCGATCATATCGAGGCCGGACAGACGACTCTGGGCGCTGAACGGAATGAAGGTGGCGTCCTTGGGCGCTTCACTGTTGACGCCGTTTTGCCGTGCCAGCTTGACGATGGACTTGCCTTCCGGGGTCGGGTCGGCCAGGGACGACAGCAGCGCGGCTTCCTGCAGGCGGCCGAGCTGCATGCCCGGCAGCACATGGAAATGCGTGGCCTGGCGGTCGCCATGGGTGATGGTGCCGGTCTTGTCCAGCAGCAGCACGTCGACATCACCGGCGACTTCCACGGCCTTGCCCGACTTGGCCAGCAGGTTGGCGGACAGCGCACGGTTCATGCCGGCGATACCGATGGCCGGCAGCAGGCCGCCAATGGTGGTCGGGATCAGGCACACCAGCAGGGCGATCAGCAGCAACGGATCGATCCTGATGCCGACGAAGGCGGCAATGGCCGGCAGGGTGATGACCACGATCAGGAAGGTCAGGGTCATGGTGGTCAGCAACAGGCCCAGGGCAACTTCGTTGGGGGTCTTCTGCCGGTTGGCACCTTCGACCAGCGCGATCATGCGATCCAGGAAGCTGTCACCCGGTTGGGCGGTGACCTCGACTATGATCTGGTCGGACAGCACCTTGGTGCCACCGATCACGCCGGAGCGGTCGGTACCGGCCTCGCGCAGCACCGGCGCGGATTCACCGGTGACCGCTGACTCGTTGATGCTCGCCAGCCCCTCGATGATCTCGCCATCGGCCGGAATGATCTCGCCCTGGGTGACGATCACCAGATCGCCCGGGCGCAGTTCACTGGCGGCGATGCGCTGCGGCTCGCCGCGCTCGCTCAGGCTTTTCAGGCGGCGGGCGACCAGATCCTTGCGCGCCTTGCGCAGCGAATCGGCCTGGCCGCGGCCACGGGCTTCGGCCACCGCCTCGGCGAAGTTGGCGAACAGCACCGTGACCAGCAACAGGAAGGTGACGCTCCAGCCGATGGCGGGCGTGCTCTTGCCCATCAGGGTCAGCACGGCGCAGAGCAGCGTGCCGACCCAGACCACGGCCATCACCGGGTTCCTGAATGCGTGATTCGGAGCGAGCTTAGCGAAGGCGGCCAACGCGGCGCTCTTCACACCGGCGCTGTCGAGCAACGCCGGGCGTTTGGCCGCAGCGCAATGTTGGGTTATCTGAGTCATGGGAAATCAGCCTCAACGGGTGATGAACTGCAGGTGGTCGGCCACAGGCCCCAGCACCAGCACGGGCATGAATTGCAGCAGGGTGAGGATGGCGATGATGGCCATCAGCGTCAGGGCGAAGGTCGGCGTCTCGATCTGCAGGGTGCCCGGGCCTTCCGGCGTCACCCGCTTGCGCGCCAGCATCGCCGCGATGATCAACGGCAGGATCAGCGCCGGGTAGCGGCCCAGGATCAGCGCCACGACGCAGGTCAGGTTCCACCAGTAGCTGGCGTCGCCCAGCCCCTCGAAGCCCGAACCGTTGTTGGCGAAGGCCGAGGTGTACTCGTAGAGCACCTGGCTGATGGCATGGGCGCCGGGGTTGGAAGTGCCGGCCAGATCAGGCAGCAACAGGGTGAGCGCGGTGAAGCCGAGAATCACCAGCGGCTGCAACAGGATCAGCACGGCCAGGCACTTCACCTCCGGCGCCTCGATCTTGCGGCCCAACAGTTCCGGTGTGCGGCCGGTCATCAAACCGGCCAGGAACACGCTGAGCAGCAGGTACACGAGAAACTGCTGCAGGCCACAGCCAACACCGCCCCAGATCGCGTTCACCAGCATGTTGGCGATGCTCACCATGCCGGTCAGCGGCGCCAGGGAGTCATGCATGGCGTTGACCGAGCCGTTGCTGGTCTGGGTGGTCACGGCGGCCCAGAGCGCCGAGGCGTCGGCGCCGAAGCGCACCTCCTTGCCTTCCATGAGGGCACTGTCGCTGCTGCTGGCCGAATGGCCCTCGGACCACAAGGCGACGCCGGCAGACATCAGCGACATGCTCAGCATGCAGCCGAAGATCAGGGCGCTGAGCTTGGCCCGCCCGGTCAGGCTGCCGACCATGAACACCACGCTCATCGGCAACAGGATGATGGCCAGGGTTTCCAGCAGGTTGCTCAGGGGAGTCGGGTTCTCCAGTGGCGCGGCGCTGTTGGGGCCGTACCAGCCACCGCCATTGGTGCCCAGCTGCTTGGCCGCGACCATGGCGGCGACCGGGCCGAGCGGGATCTTCTGCTCGCTGATCTGCGCGGCGCCGTCCAGCGGTTTCGCCAGCGGCCCGCCATCCAGGGTGGAGGGCACGCCTTGCCAGGTCAGCAATACCGAAAGCACCAAGCACAGCGGCAGAAACAGGCGCACGGTCGGGCGAATCAGATCGGCCCAGAAATTGCCGACATCGGCGGCTTCGTCCTTGGCCACCTGCCGGCGACCGCCGAAAAGCCCACGCAGCGTCGCCACCACCAGGGCCAGGCCCATCATCGGTGTGATCACCTGCAGGCCCACGATGGCGCTCATTTGCGCCAGGTAGGAAAGCTGCGCCTGTCCGGAATAGTGCTGCTGGTTGGTGTTGGTCAGAAACGAGACGGCGGTGTGCAGCGCCAGATCCCAGCGCATGTTGGGGGCCGCATTGGGATTGAGCGGCAGCCACTGCTGGTTCATCAGCATCAGCCAGACCAGCAGGCCGAGCACCAGGTTGCTCAGCAGGAAGGCGCCGGCGTAGGTCTTCCAGCCCATGCCCTGGGCAGGGTTTACGCCCAGCAGTCGATAAAGCGGGCGCTCCAGCAGCGCGAACAGGCGATCCCCACGCATCGGCGCGCCGCGCATGATGGCCGCCAGGTAGCGACCCAGTGGCCATGCCAGCGCGATGGCCAAGCCAAAAACGAACAGAAATTCAGTCATGATCCATGCCTTCAATGCCGTACTGGCGACCGAGGCATTCTTGAATCTATGGCCGTAAAGTCTCTATTGCGCCAAGCCCGTGATGCATAAATTAAACGTAAATAAAAACTGACCTGCGCTGGCAATAACCTGGTTTTCCCCTCGGACCAGGGTCGCTGACATGCACAGGTGCATCAGGCAGCTTTCGCGTGCCCTCGCCGGGCTTTTTCCAGTGGCTGCCAGGGGCGATCACGGATATGGATGCAGATAGCAGCGAAGCGCTGCCTCAAGGGTTACCGCCCGTGGGCATCATGTCCAAGATCCGAGCTCGCCCCCTCGGCAAGCAAAGTGCGCGTGACCATCGGCGGCGCCGTGAGGAACCACAAGCTGCTGCTCAACGCGGCTTGTCGATTTCACTTCTGATCAGGTCGTACAGCGGCTGTGCCCCGAACTGAGTGAGTGCACGACCGTTGACGAAGAACGTGGGCGTGCCACGTATGCCGAGACGCTGGGCATCGGCGGCGTCCTTGCTGAGGGCAGCGTTTATGTCCGCTGAATGCATCTGCTCCCGCGCCTTTCGCACATCCAGCCCGGCACGCTCTGCGGCTTCCCAGCCGGCCATCACCTGCGCATCGTCATGCCAGGCAGGCTGCGAATCGAGCAGCGCCTCGAGCACCGGCACGAACAGATCCTGCTTCCTGGCCGCCTCGATGATCCGTGCCGCTTCTTCCGACCCCTGGTGGTTGAGCACATAGCGGACGACCACACGAATATCCTGCGGGTGCTTGTCCATCATCTGCTTGACGATTGGATAGAACGCGCGGCAGGTCTCGCAGGAGGGATCGAAGAACTCGACCACCGTCACCCGTGCATCCGCCGGGCCAAAGCTTGGCGAATGGAAACGCACCAGGTTCTGCGCGGTTGGCGCCTCGGCCGGCTGGGTGGCCTCTGCAGGCAGATAATCCGACGCGGGCTGGCGCGGGTAGAACAACGCTGCGAGAGCAAAACCGATAACGGCAATGATGCCAATGACGACGACCAGGGTACGGCGGCTCATGCGGACAATCTCCGGCGAACGATTAACAGAAGAACGATGATCAGGCTGAATACGCCCAGGGAAAGTGACGGGAGTGGCAGGCTGTCGAACACCATCATGTCGGAGCCGGAGCACGACGGCCCCATGCCACAGGGTTTGATGGCCTCAGGAACGACCCGGAAATACAACAGGTTGTGGTACAGCGCGACCAGCCAGCCAAGCACCGCGAGCGGCAATGCATAGCGCCAGACACCCGCGTCGCAAAGGAAGCAGGCAACCGCGAGCACGGGCACCAGGGGAAACATGAACGCGCGCTGAAACCAGCAGAGATTACAGGGCGCCTGGCCCATCACCTCACCAACAAACAACACGCCCAGTGTGGCGATCAAGGCCAGCAGCCAGGCGCAGATTAATGGGAGCCAAGGGTTTGGCTGAGGATCATCCATCGAATAACTCCAGCTTGAAGAGTCCATGCCAATGGCAAAACTGCCCTTAGCACGCGAAGGATGAAGGCTGTAGCCACTACAAGGTCAATACCGATTGGAAAAAACGCCGACTAAAACGCCTACGTTCCACAGTCCGCTTTTGAGGCGGAGCGGGTACTGGTTCGGCTTTCTGTAGTGTTTTTCCGCGTATGGCCTCGGAAACGGCAGCTATTCAGGCAGGGGCGCTGGACAGAAGCGGTCTATCGCTGCCCGTTCTGGGCGCGGATAACCAGCAGGCCCGCTATCAGAATCAACAGCATTCCTGCCCAGGTGAACATGTCTGGAACCTCACCGAACAACAGGTAGCCCCAGAGGCAGGCGAAGGCCAGATAGGCGTAGTCAAAGGTGCCGACAAGTGCCGAAGGCGCAATTTGATAGGCCCTGGCGGTGGCGGTGTTGATGAAGATCAGGGCACAGGCATAACCCGCGATGAAAAACAGTTGCTGCCACCCAAGCGACTGCCATGGCGAAAGCAGGAACTGGGCGCGGGCAGCGGTGACCTCACTGACCATCAGTGACGCGATACCCCCAATCATGGCCGCGACCAAGAACCCGATGTTCAGCCCAAATGCCAAGACCAGAGGATGCTCATCGCGACAGTGGCGCCGGGTCACCACCATCGCCAGTGCATAGAAGACAGCACCTATGACAGGCAGCAGCGCGGCTGGGGAAAATGCCTCTGCACCAGGACGCAGCACCAGGGCAACGCCCGAAAAGCCGATTGCTACCGCAGCCCAACCCGATGGTGATAACGGCTCGCCTGCGTAGCGGGTAGAGATAAGCGCGATGAAAATGGGTGTCGTGTAGATTGCCACGGCGGCGACGGATAGAGGGATCAGGGGCAGAGCCGAGTAATAGCTGACCCACATCAGCAACAGCAGCACGCTTCTGATCATAATCCAGCGCACTGAAGCGATACCGATCCGCGCTGTTTTGCTCCGGCTGCCAATCCACGCAGCAAGTGCCGGCACTGACAGGCATGACACGATAAGAAACAGCTGCCATAGCGGTAGCGCTGAACTGAGGTATTTGACTGCTGCGTCGGCTAGCGACAGCACAAATACCGCGGCGATGATCAAGCTGACTCCGTTGAAAACACTGTCGTCACTTGAGCTTTTCCGGCTCACGCACTGCACTCCTGTCCCTGCTGCGTGCGACGATCCTAGCAGATGCGCCGGGTATTCAAGGTCGCTGCAGAGGCAAGGGCTGCCTGGTAGCTGCGCCCCTCTTCCGTTCTGGCGCTGATGCCTGCAGCGAGCACCACGAAACCTCCGACATGCATGACGGCTTCAGGATGTGGAACAGGGCGGAGGATTTCCGGGTAACGCTCCATGTCGCCGAAATGGCAGTAGATCGCCTGCCGGATCTTGCGCCTGTAGCTCAGACGGAGAGCTTGAAGCGCCCGACGAGGGTATTGAGCCCCTGCGCCAGGTGTGCCAGCTCGCTGCACGCCGAGGCCGTCTGATTCGCGCCCGAGGAGCTCTGGATCGACAGATCGCGAATACTCACCAGGTTGCGGTCCACCTCTCGGGCCACATGGGCCTGCTGTTCCGACGCGGTGGCGATCTGCAGGTTGCGCTCGTTGATCATGCCGATGGATTCGACGATTTGCTCCAGGGCGACACGCGCCTCATCGGCGACCTGCAAGGTATTGGTCGCATCCTGGCTACTGCTACGCATAGCCTGCACGGCTTTGTCGGTACCGGCCTGGATCGCCCCGATCATCTGCTCGATCTCCTGGGTCGACGCCGAGGTGCGATGTGCCAGGGCGCGTACCTCATCGGCCACCACCGCAAAACCACGGCCATGCTCCCCCGCACGGGCGGCCTCGATGGCGGCGTTCAAGGCCAGCAGGTTGGTCTGCTCGGCCACGTTGCGGATCACATCGAGCACCTTGCTGATATCGTGTGCCTGTTCGGCAAGCCCTTGCACCTGATCGGATGCCTCCATCACGTTACCGGACAGATTGCGGATCGCCGACACGGTACGGGCCACGTGGTGGTTGCCGGCATTGGCCGAAACGGTCGATTCACGGGACGCATCCGATGCACCGTTGGCATTGCGCGATACTTCCTCGACAGCCGAACTCATCTGCGTGACGGCCGTGGCCGCCTGATCAATCTCGGCATTCTGGTTCTGCAGGTTACGGGTACTCTCCTCGGTGACCGCGGCCATTTGCTCTGCCGCAGCGGACAGTTGGATGGACGAGTCGCTGATCTGGCGGATGGCCTCGTTGAGGTTCTTCTGCATCGCAGCCTGGGCTGCCAGCAGGCGCGAAGCCTCATCGTTGCCGGTAACCAGCACGGCGCGGCTGAGGTCGCCGGACGCGATGGATTCGGCGCTCTGCAGCGCTTCCCTCAGCGGGGCGACGATGGAGCGGGTGAGCAACGTTGCCATGAGAACGGTCAGCAATACGGCGACGCCGATGGTGATCAGCACGCCGGTGCGGCCATGCTGGAAGGTGGTCTGAGCGGTGGTGCCGGCCTGCTTGCCACCTTGCATGTTGTAGTCGGTCAGCTCATTGAGCTGCTGCTGCAGCGTATTGCCGGCCTCGCGCACCTGCCCATTGGCCAGTGCCAGCGCCTGCGGCAGCTGTTTTTGACGCAGGAGATCGACGATCTGCTGTTGACCGGCGAGGTAGGTCTGGGCGCTGGCGCCGATGCGATTGAATAGCGCACGCTCGGCCTCGCTGGACACCAGGTGCTGGTCATACTGCTCGAGTACCTGCTGCAGCGCGCTGCGGTATTTCTGCGTGGCACTTTCGTCGATCGTCTGCTGCGTGGTGTTTTCGACTACGGCCAGCATGCGCAGGGTCTCCAGGCGAATGTTGAGCAGATCCTTCTGCATCTCGCCGGCGGCCTGAATGCTGACCATCCAGTTGGTTTCGATGTCTTGCTCGGCCTCGTAGAGGTCGCCGAGCTTGGACAGTGAGAATATGCCCAGCGCCACCACCAACAGGGTGATGAGTGCGAAGCAGAAGGCGGCGCGCGGGGCGATGTTCAAGCTGCGAAGGTTCATGCTGGCACCCGATCAAGAGCGTTATACCAACCTAGCCCTGTCGACTCGGCAGACGCGCTGCCAACTCCGACGCGAGCAATCAAAATGGCAAAGCGCCATTATTTTGCGCACCAAATAAATCTATCGCCAACCCGCGATATGCGGTGTTCTTGCCCTCTGCCCTTCTGGGCCGGCCAGCAATGGGGCAAAAGGTCTCGACAAGCGTGCAACGGGAGCTGGAAAAGACTGCGGGCATCCGGGCGCCAGGCCACCCCGGCCATGGGCGTGCCTGCGTTCGGTTGCAACAATCGAAATCACCGGCGGCCAGTGCGGGCCGGCAGGCCCGTCGACACCGCTGGTGCAGCCACTCATGCAGCCAGAACCACCAACAGATTATCCGCCGTCAGGCGTGGAATCTGCTCGCGCACGGTGTTTGGCATATTGGACTTGAAGAAGACCAGATAACCGCTGCCATCCTCGTACGATTTGGCATGCGTCACCCAGCCCTTGATCAGGCTCAGGTCAAGGCCGGTGTCCCGTGCAATTTTCTGAGAGGTGATGGGTTGGTTGATAACAGCAAACGCGGAGGCGGCGATGACCATAACCAGAGCTCCTTCTCATGAGCGGCTCAGCCTAGAGCTTAGCCAGCACTCGCCGGGATGCCAGCTGAAGTTTGCAGTTGCTAGGTTTGATCCAGCAGGCAGTCGATGAACGCACCCGAGGTGGCTGATCGGTGTTGCGATTCGGGTGATAGAGCAACAGCCCTGGCCGACAGATCGAGTAATCGCCAAGGGCTTGCAGCGGCCGCCCTGGGCCAAAAGCTCACTTATCCCTTCTCTTCGAAATGGTAGGCGATGCCGAGCCCCTGTAGGGCGGCCGCTATGCCGATGTCAGGGTGATCGGTGACACTGTCGTGGGCGCTCTCCCAAGGTTGTAGCCCACGGATGCGCACCGTCGCCTGAAGTGGACAATACCTGCAGCGCAGCTTAGCCTAGCCGTGCTCTGCCTGGAGCTTCTTGCCAAGGCTGCAGCCTCGCCACCTCGATGCGCCTTCCTACAGCGATTAAAGACCCGTGACAGCCCCCCTTAGCATGCACCAGGACGCGCCAGACTTTTCCGCGGCCATAGCAGCCGTTCAGAAAATCGAGTCCGTGCCGCTGATCCTCGAAATGGTCAAGCAAGCGACAGGCATGCGTTTCGCTGCTGTTGCACGGGTTACGGACAGGCATTGGGTGACATGCGCGGTCGATGACTCGATTGATTTCGGTTTGATACCCGGAAGCCAGCTCGAGCTAGAAACCACGATTTGCCATGAGATCCGCCAGAATCGAAAGCCGGTCATCTTTACCCGCGCGAGCAGTCACCCGCTTTTCTCGGTGCACCACACTCCGAAGTTGTATGGCCTCGAGAGTTACGTCTCCATCCCCATCGTCACCGCGGACGGGCAGTTTTTCGGCACGCTCTGTGCGATAGACCCGGCGCCCGCCAGCTTTGATGAAAGCACCGTGCTGAAAGCGATGGGGCTCTACGCCCAGTTGATCGCCATGAACCTCGATCTGCACAAGGACTTGCTTGCGTCCGGGCAGGCGCTCGAGGATGCCCATGAAGCCGGGGTACTGCGCGAGCAGTTCGTGGCGGTGTTGGCGCATGACCTGCGTACACCTCTGAGTGCGGTACGTTTAAGTGCCGAGTTACTCGAAACCAGGGTCAATGAGCCACGTAACTTGAAGTTGATCCGGGCGGTCCGCCAGAGTGCGGTGCGCATGGGCGTTTTGATCGAGGACGTGCTCGATTTCGCCCGCGGCGAATTGGGCGGCGGTATCCCCATCAAACCGGTCGTGACAGACAATCTCCAGGAGCAGTTCGAGGCCGTGCTTACGGAGCTCCGGGTCGTGCACCCTTGCGCGGTGATCCAGGACACCCTGAGCATTCCACCCGGGCTCAGTTGCGACCCCGATCGGTTGGGTCAACTGCTGGTCAACCTGGTCGACAATGCCATTACTCACGGAGCGAAGGGCGAGCCGGTTGGGGTGCATATCCACACCGTTGGGCAAAGCCTGGTGCTGTCAGTGCACAACCGAGGCGTCGCCATACCCGAAGATGTCCAGCCCTGGCTCTTTCATCCATTCAAACGGCCCGAAGTGGGTAGCCGCAAGGATGGTCTAGGCTTGGGGCTCTACATCGCGAACGAAATATGTGCAGGGCACCGTGGATCCCTCGAGGTTACCTCGAACGACGCCCATGGCACGGAATTCGTGGCCACCCTTCCCTGCTGATGGCGGTCAGCGGCTCCTGCATCATTAAGGGTGATCGCAGTGAGCATGAGCGACCTGAGGCGGCTGCTCGAAAGGATCAATACCCAGCTGAACCTGCCGCGTTCAAATGCTAGCCTGACCAGCCAGTCCCTGAAGCGAGGCGCCAATGTTCAGTATTCGTGCGATGACCCTGGACGATTACGACACGGTCATCGAGCTCATGAGCGCGACGCCCGGTATCTCCTTGCGCGAGGCGGACTCGCGGGAGTCGACCGCCCGCTACCTGGCACGAAACCCCGCGATGAGCTTCGTTGCAGAGATCGGCGGTTGTGTGTGCGGGTGCGTCATGTGCGGACATGACGGGCGTCGCGGTTATCTGCAGCACCTGCTCGTGCTCCCGCAGTATCGGCGCCAGGGCATCGCCAAGGCGTTGGTGGAACGTTGCCTGGCGAGCCTGGAGGCGGTCGGCATTCACAAGTGCCACCTGGACGTTTTCAAAACCAACCTGGCAGCGGCCCGTTACTGGCAGAGCCAGGGCTGGCAGCTCAGATCGGACATCGACCGCTATTCGTTTACCCGCGCGGGCAACGACAACGCCTGATCGATCGAGCGATGCAATAGAACACTGCCCTGATGTGCCGGTAAAACAGAGCTGGCGGGTGCTCTGTGCAACCGAAAGCTGGCTACATCGACAGCCATGCCATTGAACACTCAGTGCGCGGGCCGCTTTATCCGCCCCAACGCCCGGTAGAGCGTCGAGCGGTGCACGCCGAGTTTGCTGGCGGCCTCGCTGACGGAGACGCCCTGCCCGATCATCTGGTTGGCGAGGCGTATCTGCTCGTCAGCCAGGCAAGGCTTGGCACCGAACCGCACGCCACGTGCCCTGGCCGCTGCCCGGCCAAGGCTGGTGCGTTCGACGATCAGCGAACGCTCGAAGGCAACGATCCCGGCGAACACTGCAAGCACCGGCTGCCCAGCGGCATTGCCGCTGACCCAGGGCTCCGCCAGGCTGCAGAGCAGTGCGCCGGTGACGTGCATGTGCTCGGCGATCTCGAGCAGATCCCGGGTGCTGCGTGCCAAACGGTCGAGCCGGGTGACCATGAGGGTGTCGCCCGGCTGGATATCGCCGAGCAGGCGCGCCAGCTCCGGCCGGCTGCGCCAGGCGTTCTGGCCTTTCTCCACGAACACCTCGGCACAACCTGCCGCCTTCAGTGCGTGGATCTGGGCTTGCACATCCGGCTCTTCGCGGCTGGGGCGGGCGTACCCGATGATGCGCCCCACTGCCGCCACCGTGCCGTTGCTGGGTGAACTCGGCACTCAGTGCTCCTCATCGATCAAGCGGTAACCGACACCCACGATGGTTTGAATCACCCGCGAGCTACCCGGATGGTCCTGCAACTTGCGGCGCAGCCGGCCGACCACCGTGCGCAGGCAGCGGCTGTCACCCAGATAGCTGGTACCCCAGACCAGGCGCAGCAGCTGCTCTGCGCAAACGATGCGGCCGTGGTTGCGGGCAAGAATTTCCAGCACGCCGTACTCCTTCCTGCTCAGTTTTATCTCCACGCCGCGCAGGGTGACCAGGTGCCGGGACAGGTCGATATGCAGCTGGCCCGCACGGATGACCGACTGCGGCACCAGCTCATCCGAGGCGGCGTACAGCAGCGTCCGGGCGCGAGCCGTCAGCGCCTGGATGCCGAATGACTTGGAGAGGTAGTCACTGGCGCCCAGGTCCAGCAGACGCACCTTCTCCTCCTGGCTGTCACGCGCCGACAGCACCAGCACCGGTACCCTCGACCAGGCCCGCAGCTCGCGCAGCACCTGGTTGCCATCCATATCCGGCAGGAGCGGGTCGAGAATGATCAGGTGCGGCGACTGGATCGCCGCCAGGGTCAGGCCCTTGGCGCCCGTGGCCGCCTCCAGCACGGTGAACGACTGATTCGCGAGGCTGCTGCGCAGCAGTTTGCGCATCGCTTTGTCGTCGTCGATCAGCAGAATGCGCGGCGACTCATTCATGGCCGCCCTCCGCCCTGCCTGCGTGGCTGACCAAGGGACAGATGCAGCGATATGACAGGGAGAAGGTTCATCTTGCGCGCCTCGGATAGGGAATCCCGAGGTGGGAAAACTCGTCTGGAATGTCGGCGAATTATCGGGCGCGGAAAATTATCAGGGCGTAAAAAAAGCGTAATTTCTCGGCTGCCCAACGCCAGCAGCTGTACCCGTCGCTGGCGCGCAGCCGCGCTTGACAGGTAACCAGGCGGCATATCGCGCCGGGCAAATGCGCAGGAAAAACCGCTTGGCGAAATGGCGTTCGGGATGCGCGATAGGCATCGCTCGGTACGCTTTGCTCGGCAAGCCCGCGACACCCGACGCGCCTGGCCACATGAACTTGCCCAGCGCCGCTGGCCTACGTAGTAAAAGCACCGCGAGGCCCGCATAATGCCTGGGCACGCATCGGGATTAAGGGAGCGACGTGGCCCGTAAGTCAGCTAGGAACAACGGCAATCTTGAAGAGCCGCCAGTCACCGTGAAAGACGTGGCGCTCAAGGCCGGCGTCTCGGTGATGACCGTCTCGCGGGCCATCCAGCGCCCCGAGCTGGTGAACCAGGCCACCCGCGAGCACGTGCTCGAAGTCGTGCGCTCCATGGGTTATGTGCCCAACATCATGGCCGGCGCCCTGGCGACCCGAAAAAGCCGCCTGGTGGCCATCCTGCTGCCCACCATCGCCAATTCCATCTATTCGATCGCCGTGCAGTCCATCATCGGCAGGCTGTCCGCCGCCGGGTACCAGTCCCTGGTCGGCCCCACGGGATACTCGCCTGAAAATGAAGAGCTGCTGCTCGATGCCATTCTCGGCAGGCGGCCGGACGGTATCGTACTGACCGGCACCTTGCACACGCCGAACATCCGCGCACGCCTCGCTGCGCTGCGCATTCCGGTCGTCGAAGCCTGGGACCTGAGCGACGCCCTGCTGGACACCCAGGTCGGCTTTTCCCACGAGAAGGTCGGCATTGCCGTGGCTGACCATTTCCATGCCAAGGGCTATCGCCAGTGGGCCGTGGTGGGCATCGACGATCCTCGCGCGATGCGCCGCTGCCACAGCCTGATCGCCCGCCTGCAGGAGTTGGGCGTTAGCCAGGTGCAGCAGCAGATCTTTGCCACCGAAGCGACCTGGGAGGTGGGCCGCAAGGGCCTGGCGGCGCTGCTCGACGCTGGCGCGCGGCCACAGGTCATCTTCTGCAGTTCGGACACCGTCGCTCTAGGCGTACTGGCTGAAGCGGCCAGCCGCAAGATCGCCGTGCCCGACGAGCTCGCTGTGCTCGGGTTCGGCAACATCTCCAATGGTCAGTTCGCCTACCCGGCCCTGTCGACGGTCAGCGTCAACGCCCAGGAAATGGGTCACCAGGTCGCCGAAGCCCTGCTGCGCCGGCTCGAAGGCGGCAGTCGAGAGGCCCAGGTCGATACCAGTTTCGAGATCCTGGAACGCGAGAGCACCTGAGCTCGCCGCCCTGCCCTTCACCATTAGCAGCCCCCTGATGGCCTCTAGGCGTTTTCTTTATAACGCCGCACCCGTATCTGCTTGAAAAGATCTATGCAGATGGCTAGCCACTGATAACGTTATCAACTTAGACTGTTAACGTTATCTGTTAACGTTAACAGCTGACAAAATACGCCGATCCCTACAAAAACAAACATCGGAGTTCCCCCATGCAAGCAGTCAAGAAGACTCGCGCCCGATATCTGATCCTGCTCATGCTGTTCCTAGTGACCACGATCAACTACGCGGACCGGGCGACGATCTCGATCGCCGGCTCCAGCCTGCAGAAAGACCTGGGCATCGACGCGATTCAACTGGGTTACATTTTCTCGGCCTTTGGCTGGGCCTACGTGCTGGGGCAGATCCCCGGCGGATGGCTGCTCGACCGCTTTGGCTCCAAGCGGGTCTATGCAGGCAGCATCTTTCTCTGGTCCTTCTTCACCCTGCTGCAGGGCTACATCGGCGTGTTCGGCGTGGCCAGCGCGGTGGTCGTGCTGTTCCTGCTGCGCTTCATGGTCGGCCTGGCCGAAGCGCCGTCGTTCCCGGGTAATGCGCGCATCGTCGCGGCCTGGTTCCCGACCAAGGAGCGCGGTACCGCGTCGGCCATCTTCAACTCGGCCCAGTACTTCGCCACGGTGCTGTTCGCTCCGCTGATGGGCTGGATCGTCTACACCTTTGGCTGGCAGCACGTATTCGTGGTGATGGGCGCCCTGGGCATCCTGTTCTCGATCGTGTGGATGTACGTGATCCACAACCCCAAGGATCACCCAATGGCCAACGCGGCCGAGATCCAGTACATCGCCGAGAACGGCGGCCTGGTGGACCTGGACGCCGCCGGCAAGAAGCAGGACTCGGGGCCCAAGTTCGGCTACATCCTGCAGTTGCTCAGAAACCGCATGATGGCC